>ERZ780076.1035-NODE-1035-length-9990-cov-4.997484_pt1 | contig 9990 bp, 10 predicted proteins | sample MGYA00511022_ERZ780076 | MGnify/ENA primary metagenome ERZ780076 (study PRJEB29588, sample SAMEA2148733) | human gut metagenome | biome: human gut; feature: human-associated habitat; material: faeces | place: Denmark | collected 2008/2010 ... | reverse complement strand
CACAGGTTGTTGTTTTGCCAACGCCGCCTTTCTGGTTGGCGATGGCGATGATTTGTGTGTTCATGACTTCACCTCATTTCTGATTGTTGCTGTTGTTTCTGGAAATAGAAAAAGCCGCCACTTCAAAATCATAAAGTGACGGCCCTTTCTAATGCCGGAATCTCTGAAACAAAAAAAGCACCCAGTTATTTGTTACTGAGTGCCTGCATTAGAATCGTATTTAATTGTTCAGATTTGGTCAGATTATGCCAAACCCTCCAGCGAAAAATCCGGTGTCTGAGAGTGCCAAATCACCCTCAAAAATACCCCCGAAATTGCTCTCTGGTTGTCCTATTTTTTAACCACTAAGGCCGTTTTTTGACCCCATTTTTGCCGGTTGTCCTATATTTAACCACTAAAACTTGGGTGAAATCGGCTCTCGTTTTGCCAAATTTGGTCAAACCATATCAGCCCGTTTAGATATAGCAAAAGCCCGGAAAACCTTGATTTTCCGGGCTTTTTGAACCATTTTGATATAGTCTGAGCAGTCGATTATCGCTTGCTGAACTGCGGAGCGCGACGAGCTGCTTTGAGACCGTACTTCTTTCTCTCCTTCATTCTTGGATCTCTTGTAAGGTATCCAGCCTTCTTAAGGATTGGTCTGTACTCAGCATCAACCTCAAGGAGTGCTCTTGAAATACCATGTCTGATAGCTCCAGCCTGACCTGTAAAACCACCACCACATACGTTAACGAGTACATCGTACTTACCTTCTGTGCCTGTAGCAACGAGTGGCTGCTTTACGATAACCTTGAGTGTATCAAGGCCAAAGTACTCATCCATATCCTTCTTGTTTATAACAATCTTACCAGTACCTGGAGTGATGTAAACTCTGGCGATACTGCTTTTTCTTCTTCCTGTTCCATAGAACTTTGTTGTCTTAGCCATCTGTTAATCTCCTCCTTCTTAGTACTTAATCTCTAATACTTCTGGCTTCTGTGCCTGATGCTTGTGATCTGCACCAGCGTATACGTGAAGCTTTGTAATCATCTCTCTGCCAAGTGGTCCCTTTGGAAGCATTCCCTTAACTGCAAGGTAGATAACATCCTCTGGCTTCTTAGCCATCTTCTCACGAAGAGTTGTCTCTTTCATACCACCTACATAATCTGAGTGGTTGTAGTATACCTTCTGATCTAACTTCTTACCAGTTACCTGAATCTTGTCAGCGTTTACTACTATTACATAATCACCTGTATCAATGTGTGGTGTATATGTTGGCTTGTTCTTTCCTCTTAAAATGCTTGCGATCTCTGATGCAAGACGACCTAAAGTATGTCCTGTAGCGTCAACTACATACCACTTTCTCTCTATTGTTGATGGGCTTGCCATAAAGCTCTTCATCGTGGTACCTCCTAAATTATTCTTTATAATCTTCTTTACTAATGTATATTCAGCACATTCCTTACCGGGGCATTGGTTCGAAACATACTTATAAACTTCGCATACTTTGCAAGTATATTATAATTACATTTTGTTGTCAACTATTTTTTCCAACAAAAATATCCGGCGATACATGTGCACCGCCGGATACCATATTATCATTCATTCTTCTGTCTGTAAATACTATCTTTTATTTAGAAATCCACCTCTGTGTCATAGTAACAGCACTTCAGCAGCTTCTCCATCTCCTCCTGGCTTGGCTGTCTTGGGTTGGAGCCTGTACATGCATCAAGTATCGCATTTGCAGCGATCTCAGGAAGTCTCTCAAGGAATACATCCTCCGGAACAAAGCCCTGCGCACATGGATAGCTGTCAGGTCCATAATTCTTGATACAGTGAGGTATGTTCAGCTCATCATTCATCTTGCGCAGATATGCGATGAGAAGAGCTACCTTCTCGTCGAGTGTCTCTCCGCCAAGGCCCATGAAGTCTGCTATCTCGCCGTAACGAATCTTTGCTGTCTCATCCTTTGCATTGAAAGCGATAACCTTCGGGAGATACATCGCATTTGCTGCTCCGTGGATGATATGTGCACCGTAATCGGCAAATGCTGCTCCGGTCTTGTGTGCCATTGAATGTACGATTCCAAGCAGTGCATTTGAAAATGCCATACCTGCAAGACACTGTGCATTGTGCATCGCGTCACGCTTCTCCATGTCTCCATTATATGATCCAACCAGATCATTCTGGATCATCTTGATCGCATGAAGTGCCAGTGGATCTGTAAAATCGCAGTTTGCTGTCGATACATAAGCCTCGATTGCATGAGTCATGGCATCCATACCTGTGTGTGCAACCAGCTTCTGAGGCATGGTCTCTGCCAGCTCAGGATCTACGATCGCAACATCAGGTGTAATCTCAAAATCAGCTATCGGATACTTGATTCCCTTCTCATAATCTGTGATGATCGAGAATGCTGTAACCTCTGTTGCAGTTCCTGATGTTGAAGAAATAGCGCAGAAATGAGCTTTCTTTCTAAGTTCAGGGATTCCAAATACCTTACACATATCCTCAAATGTCGCATCAGGATACTCATACTTTATCCACATAGCCTTTGCTGCATCTATAGGTGAACCACCGCCGATGGCCACTATCCAGTCTGGCTCAAATTCAAGCATGGCTGCTGCACCCTTCATAACCGTCTCTACTGAAGGATCTGGCTCAATTCCCTCAAATAACTTAACTTCCATTCCAGCTTCCTCAAGGTACTGAACTGCCCTGTCAAGGAATCCAAATCTTTTCATGGATCCGCCTCCGACACAGACCATTGCTCTCTTACCCTTGAATGTCTTGAGTGCCTCCAAAGCACCTTTTCCGTGATATAAATCTCTTGGTAATGTAAATCTTGCCATCGTTTGCCCTCCTAAAATCAAAATAAAAAAGCCAATCATGTTATCTTCATTGAAACACCTTGAAATATTCCGAACACTTCGAAACAATTCCTGACATATCCGTCATGTAGCAGCATTTCAATGTAATTATAACATGATTGGCTCTTATTTTCATTATTTTTTGTGCATTTCAGACAATGTTTTTCATCTATTTTTCACTGTTTTGCTAGATGTTTTCCACTTTTCATTCTTATTTCTAGATTATTTCAAGTCCACTTTTCCAAGTTATAATATACAGAATATAACCTCGCTGTTTTATGAACTGCCAACACATTATCAGCAATTTTATCTTATCCCGGCAGATATTATACGTCTGCAGCCGTTTACGTTTACAGATATTTTATCTCCACAAGAGTAAGCCCCTTTGCTTCGGCTTTCGGCCCTGCTTTCGTCCTATCCTTAGCCTCAAGTATTGACTCCATACAGTCCTCCGGCCAGATTCCAAGACCTATCTTCATCAAAGTTCCCACTATGATGCGGACCATATTGTACAGGAAACCATTGCCGCTGATCCTTATATGTATCATGTCGCCCGCCTTGTCTATGGTTATATCTGTTATTGTACGGACTGTATTCTCCACCTGAGACCTTGATGAACAGAAGCTCTTGAAATCATGCTCCCCAACCAGCACTGCCGCAGCCCGCTTCATCTTATCTATATCAAGTGGATAATAGACGAATGTCGAGTAAAGACGCTCCGTCGGCATATCAAATCTTCTGTTTAATATCTTGTATTCATATGTCTTGATCGTGTCACAGTATCTCGGATGAAAATCGTCAGCCACCTGGCATGACTCCTGTATCCTTATGTCTTCCGGGAGCCGCTGATTAAGCGCAAATGAAAACTTCTCTCCTGGTATCCCTGATTCAGTATCAAATACCGCCACATTTCCCAGGGCATGCACTCCAGAATCCGTCCTACTGGCTCCTATCACCTTTATATTCTCATGGCAGAGTTCGCTGAGAGTCTTATTCAGGACCTCCTCCACAGTTATTCCATTTATCTGGACCTGCCATCCGCAATAATTTGTTCCATCATAGGCTACGACCAATTTTACTCTTTTCATAATCATACTAGGGATGCATCCGACACATCCGTATCCTTTTCTATATTATCAACGTATCTGACACATCCATATCTTTTTCTATAGTTATCAATGTATCTTGATCACTCTGCCTCTAATACATTCTCAGGCAAGTCTGTATGCAGTGCAGATCTTAATCCCGAATCATTCAGGTATCACGGAATAACGTCCGCGGTATTTACTACATCACACATCTATATACTATCATGCATCCCAGATACACCAACACTATAGCATAACTTACATAGTCTGTTCCACTGTATTTTAAAGGATTCATACGACTTCTGCCCTCACTGCCGTCAAAACATCTGGCATCCATTGCCTGTGCCAGATCAATAGCTCTCCTTATCGCTGACACAAAAAGCGGCACAAATACAGGCACATAACTCTTTATCCTTCTGAATATATTTCCACTCTCAAAATCCGCGCCTCTGGAAAGCTGTGCTTTCATGATCTTATCCAGCTCCTCCATAAAAATAGGAATAAATCTCAGCGCAATCATGAGCATCATAGCCATCTCTGCCACCGGAACTTTGACCTTCTTCAAAAATCCCAGGCTGCTCTCAAGACCATTTGCCAGGTTCATAGGTCGCGTAGTATACGTCATCACTGATGAACCAATTATGAGATATACAAGCCGCACCACCACCAGCACTGTTGTAATCACGCTTTTGTCTGTTATCCGAAGTCTGTGCCAGCTCCATATCACATTTCCATCACCATTGAACACACTGAATATTGCTGTAAAGAAAATAAACATCCATATAACCTTGAGGCCTTTGCATATATATGTTAAGGGAACCCTGCTAACAGCTACATATGTACAAAGAAATACAGTTGCTGTCAGTATCATGATCCAGTCTTTGCAGAGAAAAAGCGATATTGCATATACAAATGTGATTGCAAGTTTGGTCCTTGGATCCATTCTGTGGATCACCGATTCACCACTATAATATTGTCCTATCGTAATGTCTCGAATCATTCTAAAGTCTCCTATTTGATCATCTATTTTGAACATCCGGTCATATATTATAAACATCGCTTAAAATCTAGCTAATTTAACCACCATTTTAGAGATTTTGCCACATTTTAAAACCATCTGGAGTCTCTATACCATATCGGTCAAGTAGCTCCTTATCATCAAAGAAGCCTACTGTTCCCCCATCATACACAATTCTACCATGATCCATAAGAAGAACCCTCTCTGACATCTCGTACACATCCTCCATATCGTGGGATACCAGTATGATGGTCACATTTTTTTCTCTATTGAGCGTTCGTATAAGATTCCACAACTGTTCCCGGCTCTCACCATCAAGTCCACACGCAGGCTCGTCAAGTATCAATATCTCCGGTTCATACGCAAGTATTCCCGCTATAGCAACTCGCTTTTTTAGTCCTCCTGACAGTTCAAACGGTGAATAATCCGCATATTTCTTCGGAACGCCAACAAGATCCAGCGCATTTTCCGCTGCCCGCTCTGCTTCCTCCTTAGACATGCCAAAGTTGATCGGTCCATACATTACGTCTTTTAGCACCGTGTTCTCAAACAGCTGCGATTCTGGGAACTGAAACACATATCCTATACGCCTTCTTATATCCTTTATATTCCTTATTCTCTGCACATCTGTTTCATACAGATATACGTGTCCACTCTGTGGGGCTATAAGCTTATTTATCATCTGTAATAGCGTGCTCTTTCCCGAACCTGTCTGTCCGATCACCGACACTACCTGCCCCTCATATATCTTCAGGTTTATATCAGAAAGCGCCTTATACTCTTCATTTCCATTCATATATGAGTATGACACATTCTGAAGCTCAACTATACATCTCCTTAAATTACTGAGAGAATTACCACTGTCGCCTATATGATCCGCGGAAACTCCCGCATCCTGGCTTATCTGCAAATGTTTTTTCTTGTACTCACTGCAGATGTCTACAGGTATTCCTGCTTCAAGCTTCATTCTAACAGGAATCTCAAGTCCGTATTTTTTAAGTCTCTCAACATCGGTAAATACCTCCTCCGGTGTCCCCTCTGCAACTATCTTACTGTTGTCCAATATATATACTCGATCCGCCATAAGTGCCTCAGATATCTTATGAGTCACCATGATAACGGTTATATTCTTCTCTCTGTGCAATTTCTGCACAAGCTCCAGCATATCTCGTGCCCCCTGTGGGTCAAGCATGGATGTAGCCTCGTCAAGAACTATACACTCCGGCGTCATAGCCATGGCTGACGCTATCGCAAGTCTCTGCTTCTGTCCACCGCTTATCCTTGAAGTATTGCTGTATTTGTATGCCGCAAGGCCCGTCAATTCAAGCATCTCGTCAATCTTATCCCATATGTCAGCACTTGACATACCGAGATTTTCAAGCCCAAATCCAACGTCCTCAGCAAGCGTATTCCCAACTATCTGATTGTCCGGGTTCTGAAATACCATTCCCACCTGTCTTCTGATTGATGACAATACACTCACTTTGGACAGATCCTGTCCACCTATTATCACGGTTCCCTCATGTGGTGCAAGGAGCCCATTTAAATGTCTTGCAAATGTTGATTTACCCGAACCATTTCGTCCAAGAATCGCTATCATCTCTCCTTTATCTGCAAGAAAATCAACATCCTTTACAGCCCAGTTCTCCCCTACCTTATTACCGTCCTTATCTTTTATATTAAATTTATGAGATAATCCTTTGATATTTATAAAACTCATACTATTTCCTTGTAGATAGCTATCATATCTTTCAATATATCACATGACAGGTTTTCTTGTTATAAAAAAGAGCCGCCGTACACAAAACGTATACTAATACGTCTATGTACTGCAGCCCTGTTTATATACTTGTATAAATCTTATTGATTACATGATTATACTAACTCGAGAATAACCTCAAGAGCCTGATCACCCTTACGCTGACCGATCTTGATGATTCTTGTGTAACCACCCTTACGTCCTGCGTACTTTGTACCGTACTCGTCGAATAACTTCTGTGTTAAATCGATCTTCTTTGTACCGGCCTTCTTACCAGCAGCATCTGTAGGAACTTCAACAACTGGATATAAAACCTTGAGCATCTCTCTTCTGGCATGAAGTCTTGAAGGCTGATCCTTCTTTACCTTCTTCTCAATTGTGTCGTATGCAGTAATCTTCTTACCATCTACAACTTCCTTGATTCTCTTGCCATCTTTATCCTTCTTAGCAACCTTAGCCTGAACTGTAACCTCATCGTAGTTGTCCTTCTCAGCAACTGCTAATGTGATGAGCTTCTCTACGATCTTAACAACTTCCTTAGCTCTTGCCTCTGTTGTCTTGATCTTTCCATGATACAGTAACTGAGTTACCTGGTTACGAAGTAATGCGTTTCTCTGTGCGCTTGCTTTTCCAAGCTTTCTATACTTTGCCATTTTAATTATCCTCCTATACCCTTTGCGGGTCTTCACTGTGCTTACTATTATTCAGCTTGAGTGGTATGCGAAAACTAATTTATTAGTCCTCGTTCTGATTAAGCGCTAAGCCCAGCTCCTTAAGCTTAGCTAAAACTTCATCCAGTGACTTACGACCAAGGTTACGAACCTTCATCATATCCTCTGGTGTCTTATTGATAAGTTCCTGAACTGTGTTGATACCAGCTCTCTTGAGACAGTTGTATGAACGAACTGACAACTCAAGCTCATCGATATTCATCTCAAGAACCTTTTCCTTCTCGTCTGTTGTGCTCTCAACCATAACATCTACAAGACGTGCGTTCTCTGATAAATCTACGAACAGCTTTAAGTGCTCTACCAGAAGATTTGCAGCAAGACTTACTGCCTCGTCTGGAGCAAGAGCTCCGTTTGTATATACATCAAGAGTTAACTTATCATAGTCAGTAACCTGACCAACACGTGTATTCTGAACTGTAAGGTTTACTCTTTCAACAGGGGTGAAGATTGAGTCAATAGCGATAACATCAATAGGTGCATCTGCTTCCTTGTTCTTGTCAAGGCTCACATATCCACGACCATTGGCAATTGTAAGCTCCATCTCAAGCTTTGCATCAGGGCCACTAAGGTTTGCTATAACAAGGTCTGGATTGACGATCTCGATATCTCCGTCAACCTTGATATCTCCCGCCTTAACAACTCTCTCACCAACGACATCAATATATGCCTGCTTTGGCTCGAATGTATCTGAGTTGTTCTTAATAACGACATTCTTGATGTTCATTATGATCTCAGTAACATCCTCTTTTACACCTGGTATTGAGCTGAACTCATGTAAAACACCTTTTATCTTAACGTGGCTTACAGCAGTACCTGGCAATGAAGAAAGCATTATTCTTCTAAGTGAGTTACCAAGTGTTATACCGTAACCTCTCTCTAAAGGCTCGATTACAAACTTGCCATACTTGTTGTCATCTGAAGTCTCAACGATCTCGATTTTTGGTTTTTCAAACTCAAACATCTAAGCCCCTCCTTTACGGGTTTTAAAATGCTACACTCCAAGTTACAAAATGTATAAATAAAGAACAAATCTTACTTAGAATATAACTCGACGATAAGAGTCTCATTTACAGGAACATCGATCTGCTCTCTGCTTGGCTTCTCTACAACTTCACCTGTGAGGTTATCTCTGTCTGCTGTCAACCAGCCTGGTACGAGAACGCCCTCTGTTGCTGCCATGATATCCTTGTATCTCTGAAGAGACTTGCTCTTCTCTCTGATCTCAATCTTATCGCCTGGCTTAACTGAATATGAAGGGATGTTTACACACTTGCCGTTTACAAGTACGTGCTTATGATCTACGATCTGTCTTGCCTCTCTTCTTGTTCTGGCAAAGCCTAATCTGAAGATAATGTTGTCAAGTCTGAGCTCAAGCAATGTCATGAGGTTAGGACCTGTTAATCCCTTCTGCTGCTCTGCCTTTGCATAAAGATTACGGAAAGGCTTCTCAAGTACACCATAAATGAACTTTGCCTTCTGCTTCTCGCGGAGCTGAAGTCCATACTCGCTCTGCTTTCTATTTGATCTGTTTGGTTTTCTGTTTGACTTCTTGTCTATTCCGAGATACATTGGCTCCATGCCTAAAGATCTGCATCTCTTAAGAACTGGGGTTCTATCTACTGCCATCTTGTTTGTACCTCCTAAAATTAAACTCTTCTTCTCTTTGGTGGACGACATCCGTTATGTGGAACCGGAGTAACATCCTTGATACTTACTACATCTATACCACATGCTGAGAGTGCACGAATTGCAGCCTCTCTTCCTGAACCTGGTCCCTTAACAAATACATCGATTGTCTTGAGTCCGTAAGGTGCAGCAGCCTTTGCAGCTGTCTCTGCAGCCATCTGAGCAGCATATGGAGTTGACTTCTTAGAACCCTTGAATCCTAATCCACCAGCGCTTGCCCATGAAAGCGCATTGCCTTCAGCGTCTGTTAATGTAACAATTGTATTATTGAAAGATGACTGAATATGAGCCTGTCCGTGCTGTACGCTCTTTCTGACACGCTTCTTAGCCACTTTTTTAGTTGCCTGCTTAGCCATTAGCCTAAACCTCCTATGGTTTTTTACAAATATATTCTATAAAATATTACTTCTTCTTATTAGCAACAGTCTTCTTAGGACCCTTACGAGTTCTAGCGTTAGTCTTAGTCTTCTGTCCACGAACAGGAAGTCCCTGTCTATGACGCTTACCACGATAGCAAGCGATCTCCTGTAAACGCTTAATATTGAAGCCTATCTCTCTACGTAAATCTCCCTCTACTACCTGTGTTGCCTTGATAACTTCGCTGAGTCTTCTAACCTCATCGTCTGTCAGATCTGCGCAACGTGTGTCAGGATTAACGTTTGCTTCCTTAAGAATACGCTGTGATGAAGGAAGTCCTATACCATAGATATAAGTAAGACCAATTTCAACACGTTTCTCTCTTGGTAAATCAACACCTGAAATACGAGCCATGTGTGCACCTCCACTAAATATTCATCCGACAAAATCCATCGCTGCCGCGTACGGTGAAATGATCAGCGTGTCTTAAGTTCGGATTCGT
>ERZ780076.1030-NODE-1030-length-10044-cov-2.378717_pt1 | contig 10044 bp, 9 predicted proteins | sample MGYA00511022_ERZ780076 | MGnify/ENA primary metagenome ERZ780076 (study PRJEB29588, sample SAMEA2148733) | human gut metagenome | biome: human gut; feature: human-associated habitat; material: faeces | place: Denmark | collected 2008/2010 ... | reverse complement strand
CAGCACGCTGACCGTCAATTCGTCAAAAACGGACGCGGCGCGGCGGATAATATCCAAATGTCCATAGGTTACGGGGTCAAAGCTGCCCGGATAAATTGCTGCTTTCATTTTTTTTCTTCCTTTGCCTGTGCTTCTTTTGCTACCAGTTCCTTTTCATATACTTTGAAGAACGGCCAATAGCATGCAAACGCTACCGCAAATGCAATCACCGGAATAAAGATATTGGTCCAGGACAAAGTCGTCAGATACTGTGCAAATCCAACCGGAAGGTTCGCCGTAATGGAAATGTAAGCCGGTTTGAAAAATCCTATCATATATCCAAAATAACAGATGATCATGGTAATTACAGGGTTCAGGATAAAGGGAATGCACATGATCGGATTATACATAATAGGATAACCGAAGATCACAGGCTCGTTAATATTAAACAGACCGGGCACGATTGCTGCCTTGCTGACTGCTTTCAGCTGTTCGGATTTCGAGAATAATCCCATCACGCAGAGCGCCAGTGTATTGCCGGTTCCGCCACAGCAATTGATAATACCGAATAACGCGATTGGCATAAATACAAGCGCCTGACCGGCCTCATGATTGGCATAGTTGGTTGCATAATACTGCATTAACGGTGCTGCGATTGCCGCATATACCGCCACTGTTCCATGTACACCCATTGTCCATAACAGACTGGCAATGATTACGATAATAATAATTCCGGGAACACTTGTCAGTGCTGCCAGCGGCATTCCCAGCAGACCGGTAATAAGTACCGGAAGCGCTGTCTGTGTAAATCCCACCCAGCCATAACCCAATACCGTCCAGATAATCGCATTTACTACCAGAGGGATCGGAGAACGGAAGGTATCCTGCAGAAATTCCGGAACCGCATCCGGCATCTTGATAACCAGATGATGCTTTTCAAAAAAATGTGTCAATTGTACGCTGGTCAGCGCTACAATAATGGCTACAAACATACCCTTCGCATCAAGCGCCATGGTATCCATTCCGGTAAAAGTTCCGCCCGCTTCCCCGGCCAGATCTACTGTTTTGATCGGCGCGGCTGCAATCAAAAAGATCAGAATCGAATTCAGTCCTGCCATCAGCGCCTGCATTTTTAAAGACTTTGCATAAGAATAGGCAATGGTAAAAGCTACATACAGCGAAATAAATCCCATAGACACCTTATACGGCACCATAAGTGCACTATAGATTCCGGAACTCTGATCGATAATACCGATCGTCTGTAATATGACTGCCAGTAATTGGAATACCGCTCCCAACAATATTACACCCATTACCATCATCATACCGGAGGAAATCGCCTGTATTCCCTTATTTCCCACTACTTTTTCCCCTGCTTTTTTCACCCATTGCATGGGCTTGCTTTCATAAAAATTTGCCATACCTTTACTCCTTCCCTGTTGAAATACCTTCTTTTTACGTTTTGCAGACTTATTGATACAAGTCTTCCACCTGCTTCATAATATTGGCCACATTACCGATTGCATAATCATATGCCGGAATCACCGCAATAGGTTTTTGCGTATTTTGCTCGATCTCACCCTTTTTATAAGATACCTGCGGTCCCAACAGAATGACATCATAATTTTTGTACACATCTTCATATGCTGACATTCCCACTGCTTCGATCTTCAGAGAAATTCCCTGTTCCTCTGCATATTTTTCCATCTTACGCATCAGAATTCCGGTAGACATCCCACCTGCGCAGATCAATAATACTTTTCGTTCCATACGATTCCTCCTTGCTTTTCCCTACTTTTGATATAAAACGATCATTTCCCGGATCAAATCCAGTGCCAGTGCACTTCCCATCAGATGATCCTGCGCATGACACAATAAAATACTTACCTGCGTCACTTCTCCGGACGCATCCATTTTCAACAGTTCTCTGTGAGATTCATGTGCTGTTTGAAGACTCTCTTCTGCCTCCTTCAGAAGTTTCTCTGCGTCTTCGAAATTTCCTTTTTTCGCCTCCTGCAGTGCAGCGAAGGCATCTGATCTTGCCTGTCCGGAATTGGCTATGATCATCATCGCGATTTCTTCTAGCTTTTCCTGCATATTTTCTTCCATTTTGTAACCTCCTATTCTTAGAGCTGATATATGATCGTCAGAATATTTGCTATCTCATCATCATTGATAATGACATGAAATGTCTTTTCCAACGGTTTTACTATTTTAAGCAGTTTTTTAAATTCCTTGTCATATTGAAGCAATATTGCTGCTTTTCTGGGATTTGTGGCAACTTCCTGTTTTGCAAGCAGCCTGTCAATACAACAGGAAATATGAATCAACAAGCCGGCTTCCGCATCCAAAGATAACTCCCTAAGCGCCGCATTGATTTCTTTCATAATATCTGGCAGTATTTTTCTCAGCTTTTCAATATCGGTGTGTGTCAACTGTTCTCCCAGATATGCAAACATTGCATCATAATCTATCTTTGCTTTTGCCTCTTTTTCCAGTCGGAGCAATCTTGGAAGACTCTCTTTTCTGGCTCCGAATACTTCACTGATCGGCAGGAAGGGAATTGCAAACATTCCCGGATCATAGGTTCCCACAATGCACTGAACCACTCCCGTGGTCATCAGGTGTTTCAGGTTATCACGCAACAGTTCTTTGTCTGTAACCGACATCGGGATCACCTCTGTATCTTCCAACTGTCCATATTTTTCGATGTAACGTTTCAGTTCCTCTGCCCCGCCTTTCCCGGTGGTACAGAGCGTTACAATGTATTTTCTGTAACAGTCCAGACCATCTATACTCTCCACTGTGCTTTGCAATATCTTGTCGGGATCATTTTCTGTAAGGGTCCGCCTTGCAAGCTCAATTCCAAGTGTAGTTACCGGAACTCTGACCTGCCGGATTGGAATTTCCAGTTCATTTTCTATCTCCAGAAGCATTTCTCCCAAAAAACTACTATCATAGATGACCAGAATTCCCTTGCCCTGCTGCACTTTTTTCAGGAAATTTCTCAGTGTCCCATATACCTCTGCGGAGGCTCTCTCACTGGTAATTTCATAAGAAAAAATATTATCCAGCTTTGTCATGTTACTGACCGTCTGTGCTATGGAGGAAGCTATTCCCACACCGTAGAATGCAAATATCAATACCGGTCTTGCATTTTCCGTCTTTTCCTCATTTTGATAGCACAAAAACATTGTGAGAAGTAAGATTTCTTCCATGGACAATTCCACTGCGTATTCTGCTTTGATCTGTTCTGCAAGTTCTTCGCTTAGCAGATATTCTGCTCTGTGATATACCAGTATTTCTGCAATACTTTCTTTGTCCGGAGCACTTTTTTCTCTTTTTCCCGTAATCACTGCATTGAGATGAAGGCACAGCCCATATAGTACAGACGGAGAGAAATTACGTTTCAGCTGTTCCTTTGCCTTTTGCAAAAATGCTTCCACAATATTGATCAGCTTTTCTTCCACCAGGATTTCCAACTGTTTTTTATCCGTCACATCCTGTATCAGGGCTTTCCGATATTTATCAAAAGTCCTTTCTACCTCCATGCTCAGCAAAAGGTTGATCTCTTCCTCCTCTATTCCTGTCTCCTTTAATGCTGCTGCCTTCCGGCTGATTCTGTCATATAGTGTTCCGTCTTCCGGCCTGCTGACCCGGATTTCTTTTCCGCTGAACGTGAATCTCTGTTCAAAATCGATCAACTCCTCTGCTTCTCTCCGGTACTTTAACATGCCTTTGCGCACATTATTGGAAAAATCGCTGATAAATAATGAAATATCTCCTGTTTTCCCATATTCTCTCACATAGGCATTGGCGCAGCCGATCTTGATATCTCCTTTGAGCTGATAATAATTTGCTTCACACTCATAGAAAAGCAGGCATGTCATCAAATCTCCTCTGACGATCAGCGGTCTCTGTATCCGCACAGCCTCTTTGGAAAAAAGGTGTTTTATCATTTCCATCCGTTCCCTCAGCGGCCGCTCCGACAATGTCGGTAACTGTAACTGTACTGAAAATTCTGCCAGGAACTCATCCGACAGCTGTTCTTTGTCTGTACAGCTTACCGCCACCGCATATTTTCTGGATGGTGACTGCAGATACTCCAGCACCCTTTTTCTGGCTCTCGGGCTTAAAAACTGAATATTATCGAAAAATACAAAGCCCTGCTCCGACTGTTTCCAGCTGTCATCCGACTCAGCACTGACTTCTCCGCCTGCTGCATAATCGTGGCAATCGATGTGAAGAAACGGAGCATTTTCCGGCAGAATCTTCTGTTCCACCGCAAAACGGTACATTCTTTGTGCCAAGCGGCTCTTACCGGTTCCACGGGCTCCCACCAATAACGTATTGAGACTTCGCTGTGGATAGAGTACTGCTGCCTTTGCCAGCTGAATGGTCTGCCTCAGACTTCCGTCCGCTCCGATCAAATCAGAAAAGCATTCTTCCAATGTGCTTTCTTCTCTTCCAACCTTATAGAGAACCGGTCTGCCGTTACATTTTTGTATCCTGCCTTCCTGTACCAGAAGATTCAGTATGCTGCTTACATTCGTTCGCTGTAGTTCCATGGCATCCGCTATGTATGCGGTGGATATTCCTCTGTCTGCCTTTTCATCTGCATGAAGTCTGATAAAGTCATATACCTTTTCTTTGTTTGATTTCATAGGGTGCATCTCCTTTTCAACGTTTGCATCTATGTGTATATCCAAAGAAAATTATACACTCTATACAATATGCAATCTATCATTTTCCGAATATTTCGTCAAAAGAAGTTGTGTATCTGTTTTTGTCATAAAAAATATATTTGTTCATTGATTTTCATGATTTTTATTATGATTTTTTGGTACTTTTTTACAGAACCATAAAAAGAATCCGGATGAAGGCTCATTCGGATTCTTTTTAGTGTATATGATTTTATTTTGTTTTTCAGAAGTGTATAAGTTTTTTGTTATGGTGTTGTGAATTCTATCGGCTGCGCATCTTTTCCATACGCATCCCATGCCTGCAGATACTCCTCCTCGGTGCTTTCCACACGCTGTCCCCGGCTGTCCAGACGATAATAGGTTTCATTGCCGTTCTCGTCAAAGCTTTCTGTATTGGAACCGGTCAGTACCAGCTGTCCGGTCGCTGTATCAAGGTTGTACACTTCGATGCTGTGTCCGGAGGTCACGTAGAACCCAGACATTCCGACGCAGATCGGATATGCGGTTCCCTCACTTAGGAGCTCGCCGATCTGCACCGGTGTTCCATCTGCTCCGCTGCCGTAGACGTAACAGTACATGGCATAGGTATGCTCTCCGTCCTGATAAATCCCGTCCGACAATAACAACAGAGTCGTATCACCAAGCTTTACCTGCGCATACGCTGCATCTCCCTTTCCTGTTACAAAACCGGCGGTTGCACCGTCCTGCATATTCATCCATGTAGTAGTATTACCATTCTGCATTGGGATCCAGCCGGCAGGATTCTCCGCTGCCTGTTTCTCCTGCTCTGCCGCACTTGCTTCCTTCACCGCCTCTGCCTGTTCTCTCTGTTTATCCAGTGCCTCCTGCAATGCGGCGTCCGTCTCCTGTTGTGCATTGACTTCGTCTGCGCTTGCGACATTCCCGGCATCCACACCGTTTTCGCTCTTTCCGGCCTCATTCGTCAGCAGGATTGTGGTTGTCGTCCCCTGCTTTGGATTCGTCAGAAAACATACCGCTACGATCACACAGACCACCACAGCGGCAAGCACCACCCAAAAGGTCGGCTTCTTATAATTCAATATCTCTTTCACTCTCTTTTTCACCCCTGCTTCCCCAAAGGCCAACGGGCATACCGTCACCAGCCGCCTTTGCATACTACAGGAAAGCAGTGCATAGGAATAGTCTTTTCGCTCCTGAGGATTCAGCTTCTTCACCGCGCTCTCATCGCATGCCAGTTCCAGATCGCTGCAGAACAGGATGTACGCTGCCCAGACAAAAGGGTTGAACCAGTGAATCGCTAAGATCAGAAATCCGAGCGGCTTCCACCACTGGTCGCCCCGTTTCAGATGCGCCTGCTCATGAGCAATGACGTAAGGGTACTGCGCTTCGTCCATACTGGAGGACAGATAGATCTTCGGCTTATGCAGTCCCAGGATAAAAGGAGATTTTACCTCATCACAGATCCACAGGTTCTCCCGCAGCCACATAGCTTCCGCTACCTGCCTCCGCACCCTGACGTAACTGTATACCGCATAGCCTGCAAAAAGAATCACACCTGCCAGCCAGAGAATCGAGAATGCAGATAATAGCCGTTCCGGTATTCTCCATACTCCTGCTCCAAATGCTCCGATGCCACTTCCGGTAATTCCGAAAGCTCCGCCCAGGCCCGATCCAGCTGCGCCCATGCTTCCGTCTAAAGCTGCCTGGGAAATATTGTCGGAAAAATTAGTTCCGTTTTGCAGCGTATCAGCCCGGAACGCATTCCCTGCCGGACTGCCTATCATATTTCCGTACAAATAGCCCGACAATATCGGCAGCTTCGGCATCAGACTGAACCGGCTCTCCGGCACAAAAGGGCACACCAGCCGCAGTCCCACAAGCCCCCACAGCACAAGATTCACCCACTTCGGTGCCCGTTTCAGCAAGCGTCTGAGCACCATTACGACAGGGATCATCCATGCCGCGGCAATACTCATCTGTAATACACCCGAAAATATGCGGCTCATTCTTTTCCCCCTTCTGCCTCATCGATCATCCTACGGATCTTCGCAGCTTCTTCTGCGGTCAGCGCACGATCTTTCGTAAATGCGGCAAGGAACGCAGGCAATGACCCCTCAAAGGTGTCTTCCACAAACTGTCTGCTCTGCATCGCATAGAACTCATCCCTGGAGATCAGGGAAGTCACCGTTCCGTTGTCATTGCGAAACAGCCCCTTATCGCACAGTCTGCGCAGCACATTATGCGCCGTGGTGCGCTTCCAGTGAAATGCTTCCTCCGTCAGCTTCACCAGCTCCGAAGAAGACACCGGTTCGTGCTCCCAGATGATATCCGCATACCGCGCCTCGACCACACCTAACTGAATCTCTGCCATGTTGTTTCCTCCTACTACTGTTTTCCTGATGACATCAATTTTGATATTTCACGTTTACTTTTGCAAAAGTATAGAGACCACATGTTGTGGTCTAACTACAGACTACAACATGTGGTCTCTATTGTCAAGTATCTTTTCTATTGCAAATGATATGTCTGTGGCCATCCTGCCCGTTTTCCGCACTCGATCTCCCGGCCGATCCTTTCAAAGATATATTGGTTTTTGTGCTCCAGATCGATCAGCTGCAGCATTTCCTCATCCGTCAGCTCACGCTCCGGCTCATAGAACCTCGCATCACTGATGCAATAGGCAAGCTCCTGTCCATCGTATTCTTCCGGATCAGTTATGACCTTAATGGGTGACTCTGTATAGGCATTTTCCACTTCATACTTTTCCGTCCATTGCTCATAGCGGCTCTGTTCCTCTGCTGTCAGGTTACGACTGTCTGTTCCCCATACATCTACTGGTGCAGAAGCCAGTAAGGCATATAATTCATCAATCTCCGCATCCGTCATCTGTTCATATCTGTCAAAATAGGAAACCTCGGAATACTTCTGCTGCCATAGTTTTTCCCGAAGGCTGTAGTCCAGTTTATGCAGATACTCTATAATCTCCAGCCACTCTTCCTCTGTGAGCACAGTATCCGGCAGATAGATCAGACAACCGTATTCTTCTCCGGGAGTACTTCGGACTGCCACACCAGTGCCGGAATAGTTCTCGTCTTCGGCTAGTTCCCGGATCTGTCCCGCCGGATATTTGCCGTCCGCTTCGTATTCTCTTGTCAGCTGCTCATAAATGCTCCGTTCTCTCGCTGTCAACTCTCTACTGAATTCTGCTGTGACATTGCCCTGCTCCGCTACCATCTCCAAATGCCCCAACTCCTCGGTACCAATGTCTGTCATGCGCTCCGCCATGTACCTACGGTAACCAACGATTCCGACGGCAGCGGCAAAGACAGCTGTGGCGGAAAGTATTACTACCGCCAACAGGATGCCTGCTACCCGGGGAAAGCTTTTGACTCTCCTGCCTGCAGGACTCTCCTGCGCTGCCTGTTGTCTGATCTGTGCATAGGCTGCATCCGCCCTATCCAGTACGATCTGTGGAAGTTCTATCTCTATTTCATTCATCGGTCTCATTTTCTTCCGCCTCCTTCCTCTGTCTCCGCATAATATCTCGCCAACTGCTCCCGCCCTCTGGCGAGCCTTGTGCGCACCGTACTGTCGGGCAGCTGCAGTAATTTTCCGATCTCTGCTGTCCGCAGTCCTTCCGCATAGAACAGTACTACGATCAGGCGATATTTTTCATCCAGTCCCCACAGGGCTTCCTTCCATTCCAAATTTGCCTCTGCCTCCACTGTATCCTTCGCTGCCTGTTCCGGCAGTTCTTCCACACAGATCATCCGTCTCCCTGAGCGCAGGATATCCTTGCATTTATTGATCAGAATACGGATCATCCAGGTCTTGAAATATCGGTTTTTCTGTAATGTATCTATTTTCTCCCAAACGGTGAGAATCGTCTCCTGTATGGCATCCGCAATATCCGCATCCTGCGGTAGGATCGCGCTGGCTGTCCGGTACATGTCCTTCTCATGAAGCTGCATCAGCTCCGTGAAAGCATCTGGATCCCGTTTTTTTGCCCTGCGCACCAATTGTTCTATCTCTCCCATGTGCCTCGTCCTTTCTTCCTCATAAGTATACGTCTTATGACTATTAGACGGAAGAGTCTGTGAAAATGTCCCAGGGATAAATAACAAAATCTAATTTTTACCTTAGAAAAAACTTTTCAGCCTATTCCGGGTCAAAGTTTTATTTTGCTATATATAGTCCGTTTAATTTTCTTTTTATTCCTCTGACTACTAAATATGGTATTGTGCACTTTTTTGTTGTGGAATTGTATACGAAATATTAGAATTGAAACGCACTACTCTGCATGATACACTTCTTGAGAAGCAACCGTGTTGCAAGGTGGTAGCCTCCCGGCTTATTTTTCTAACTAAGAAGGGAGGTGGTGCTAATGGATATGTATGAAGTATTAAACCTGTTGTTTTTAGATGGTACATTTCTCATTGCGCTGCTTGCCTACATAGACAGTAGGGTAAACAAGCGAAAATAAATAAACCTACCTTGTCACTTGGCCAGTACAGGTAGGTTTACTAAACAATTACCGGGAGGCTAACCACTTGTGGGCGGTTGCTTCTCTTTATGCTTCGATTATAATATCTTTCTTACTTTCTTTCAAGTATTAGTTTTAAAAATTATTTTTCAGCAGCTTACGGTCTCTGTCCCATAGCTCCTTCCAGCGTCAGAGTCTCACCGCTCATATACTTGAAGTCGGGAGAAGCCAGTTGTACACAGACACGACCAATCTCCTTCTCCACGTCACCGTAATGTCCCATGGGCGGCATCTTGACATTTGCCTTGAAAGCATCGGGATATGCCTGCTCAAATTTCTCCAACTGTGCGGTCCATGCCAGAGGACATACAACGTTGACATTGATGCCATCGGGACCCCACTCGGTAGCTGCGACTCTGGTCAGTCCGCGGATGCCTTCCTTGGCCGCTGCATAAGCGCACTGTCCGAAATTACCGAAGAGACCTGCGCCGGAGGCAAAGTTAATAACAGAACCCTTCGTCTCCTTCAGATAAGGATAGCAAGCCTTCATATAGTAGAATGCTGCATACAGACCGGAATATACCGCCAGGTCAAACTGCTCGGTGGTATGATCTTCGATGGTTACACCGGAAGCGGAAGCCTGGGCATTGTTGATCAGTACATCGATCCTTCCGAAAGTGTCAATCGCCTGCTTCACCACATTCTGTACGATCGCTTCGTTGTCTGAGCCGGCGCTGACATCTGCCTGTACGGGAAGTACCTTGATACCGTACTTTTTCTCCAGTTCTTCCTTCGCATCCGTCAGCTTCTGTACATTGCGTCCGGTCAGCACCAGATTGGCACCTTCTTTGGCATAAGCGGTTGCGATTCCGTAACCGATGGATCCGCACTCTCCGT
>ERZ780076.1029-NODE-1029-length-10071-cov-2.663738_pt1 | contig 10071 bp, 7 predicted proteins | sample MGYA00511022_ERZ780076 | MGnify/ENA primary metagenome ERZ780076 (study PRJEB29588, sample SAMEA2148733) | human gut metagenome | biome: human gut; feature: human-associated habitat; material: faeces | place: Denmark | collected 2008/2010 ... | reverse complement strand
AAGCTGGTTCCCTTTATGGCCATCGCTTATGTCATCGGTGCACTGGTGATCTTCTTTGCAAATATCGGTCACGTGGGTGCCGTATTTACCGCTATTTTCAAAGGAGCATTCGGTCTGCGCGCCGTGGGCGGCGGTATCGTAGGTTCCGGTGTGAAGCTGGCTCTGACCTGGGGCATGAAGCGCGGCGTGTTCTCCAACGAAGCCGGCCTTGGTTCCTCCGTTATGGTACATTCCAGTTCCAATGTAAAAGAACCCGTGCGTCAGGGTATGTGGGGCATCTTCGAGGTATTCGCTGACACTATGGTCGTATGTACACTGACGGCTTTCGCAGTTCTGTCCTCCGGCCTGATCGATCTGGACACCGGTGCCGTATTGGTGGATGTGTCCGGTTCCGCTCTGGTAGGTCAGGCTTTTGCTACCGTATTCGGCAGCTTCGGCCCTGCCTTCATCGCCATTGCGATCCTGCTGTTTGCATTCTCTACCGTACTGGGCTGGAGCCACTACGGATCCAAGGCCTGTGAATATTTATTCGGTACGAAATCCACCATTGTCTACAAGGTAGTGTTCGTACTGATGATCTTCATCGGCTGCACCATGAACCTTGGTCTGGCCTGGGATCTGTCCGACACCTTCAACGGATTGATGGCGATTCCCAACCTGATCGGTGTCATAGCCCTGTCTCCCGTAGTAATGAAGATCACGAAAAATTACGTGGCACGTATCATTAAAAAAGAAGACGTAAAGCCCATGTTATCTGTCTTCCCAGAGATTCAGGAAGAACAGGAAAAGGCCATGTAATTTAACTTAGAATCATACTTCTTCTCTGGTAATATTCTTCGCCCATTTACCCTCTCGGTAATGCTTAATGACCCAGGGCCACTTGACAAATTCATCGGTACATAACAGGAAATAGACCCACAGTACCGGAAGTTTCAGTACAAATGCGGCGAAGAATCCCAGAGGGATCGCATAACACCACATATCGATCGTATCGCAGATCAGTCCGAACTTCGTATCTCCGCCGGCACGGAATACTCCGGCGATCAGCGCCGTATTCACGGCAGCGCCCATAATATAATAAGTATTAATGAGCAGCATATATTTCAGATAATGCATGGCAGTGTCATTCAATGTAGCAAACCGTAACACAAAGGGTGTAATTGCCAGTACGATCAGGCCGCCTATAGCTCCGGCGATTACCGTCATCTTCAACATCCGGGAAGCGTAACTCTTTGACTTCTCCAGATCGCCTTGTCCCATAATATTTCCCAGCAATATGCTACCTGCACTGGCAATGGCAAAACAGAACACCGTACCGATATTGCGCACTACGACGACCAGTGAATTAGCAGCCACCGCATCTGTTCCCAGATGCCCCAGGATCACGGAATACATGGAAAACGCCACACTCCAGGACACATCATTGCAAAGTGCTGGCAGAGACAGACGCATGAAATCTTGTGTCAGCACCTTACTGTGAACAAACAGGTACTTCGGATGCAGTTTTACATTTTTGCTCAAGGAAGATACAATGACGCATGCCACCAGTTCCACCAGTCGGGACAGGGCTGTGGCAATGGCGACACCGGTAGCTCCCAGCTTTGGCATGCCGAACAGTCCGAAGATAAATGTGGCATTCAGAATGACATTCAATACGAAAGCCAGCATATTCAACGCCATACTGACCGTCACACGACCTACGCTTCGCAAAATGGCTAGATATACTTCCGTGATGCCCCAGCACAGGTATGTGATGCCCATGATCCGCAGATAAGAGGCACCGATGGTGATCAGCTCCTGATCAGGTGTAAAGAGAAGCATCATCTTCTGAGGGAGGAAAAATGCAATCAGCGCAACAATACCTGAGATTGCCATAGAGAAACGAAGTGTGATTCCTTCTACAGTATGAATTGCTTCCAGGTTCCCCTTTCCATAATATTGGGCGCACAAGAGAGTGGCTCCCGTCCCCAGTCCGTAATATACCATAAACAGGACATTTGAAAAATTTGACGCCAGGGATACTGCGGATATTGCGGACTGTCCCACATAGTTTAACATAATGACATCCGCGGAATTCACCGCTGCACTGAGCAGATTCTGTATAATGATCGGGATGGTCAGTTTGAACATCTGCCTGTAAAAATCGTCTTTTTTCATTGCTTCTAATTTCATGGTATTCCTCTCCATTGGTTCCTATTTTGCCGTTGGATTGTATTATATGTCGTTCGCAGGAATTACGCAATACCATAAGAGCGATCTGCCGGTAAACAAAGCAGATCGCTCCTTTTAAAAAGGCTGTTTGATTATAATGTCCAGCCGGCAGCCTCCATCTGGGTGGCCTTCATGTGCCGGTAGATACCGTCCTTTGCTTCCAGTTCGGCGGGTGTTCCCTGCTCTGCCACCACGCCATCCTTCAATACAACAATCTTGTCTGCGTCCGCCACGGTACGCATGCGGTGCGCAATGATCATAACGGTCTTGTTGCGGATCAGCCTGGAAAGGGATTCCTGAATCAGTGTCTCGTTATCTACATCCAGAGAAGCGGTTGCCTCATCCATGAGGATGATGGGAGCATCCTTTAAAAAGGCTCTGGCAATGGAGATCCGCTGTCTCTCACCGCCGGACAGTTCCGAACCGTTCTCACCGATCATGGTCTGCCAGCCGTTCGGAAGCTTCTCCGCGAACTCATCGCAATGCGCCAGTTTTGCCGCAGCCAGCACTTCTTCGTCCGTAGCATCCTGCTTACCGATACGGATGTTTTCCATCACCGTATTATTAAACAGTGTCACATCCTGAAACACAATGGCGTACAGGGACATCAATGTCTCCGGATCAATGGTGGAGATGTCCATGCCGCCCACGGTGATCTTACCTTTATGGATATCCCAGAACCGGGAAGCCAGTCTGGACACAGTGGTTTTACCACCGCCGGAAGGTCCGATCAGTGCGGTCACTTCGCCCTGTTTTGCCGTGAAAGCCACATCCCGAAGTACGGTATCCTGACTGTCATAGGAGAATCCCACATGGGAAAATACAATGTCATAGCCCTTGGGATCCATGGTGTCGGCTCCGGTCTGGATCTCATGGGACAGGATCTCGTCGAGACGGTCACACTGCACGCCGGTACTGATAATAGCTGCCAGATTCTGCAGTGCCACCTGTAGGGGATCGTACATTCTGGATACCAACAGGAGGAATACGAAGAAGGTCAGGATATCGATCTCTCCCCCCTTCTCCCAACAATACGCTGCCGGTCAGTGCCACGGTAGCGATGCCAAGCTTTAAGATCATCTGGGCACCGCCTACAAAGACTGCCGTACCAAGCTCCGTCACCAGTGCATGTTTTTCCACGGCACGGATCTTGCCCTCTAAGCCTTCCATGTACTCAGCCTGGGCATTGTTGGCCCGGAGGTCACGTACGGTCTCCAGGCATTCCTGAATGCCGTCCGCGCAGTCCATTTTTAATTTCATCTGCTTCTTACTTAAGTTCTTCTGTACCCTGCCGGAACATCCCACAATGAGAAAGGACACAGGCAGTACCCACAGTGCTGCGATTGCCATTCTCCAGTTCATGAAAAAGCTACCCACAGCGATCAGTGTGGTGGAGATACAGGAACCAACCAGTTCCGGAATGAAATGGGAGGATGCGGTCTCCATGGTGGCACAGTCCGCCATAATGGTACTGGTCAGATCGGACAGATCTTTTTTCCCGAAGAAGGATAACGGGATCTTACGCAGCTGCTCTGCCAGAGCAATTCTGCGCACACCGCTCTCCACATAAGTTGCCAGGAACGTGGCACGATACTGCACCAACGTTGTCAGCGCGATCAGAAGAAGACAGAGTACGCAGCCCACAATGTAGAAAACACCTCTGCCTGCCATGGTGCCCTGTAAATAATCTCTTACCAGAAAATACAGCATCCATACCGGGAACATCAACACCAGATCGGAACATGTTACGGATACAAATGCCTTTATCATATCCTTCGCACCTTTTTCGGAAAGCGCGTATTTATGCTGCAATTTTGCCTGTAAGCTACTCATTCTATTTCTCCCCCTTTCCTACTTTCCAGCTGACGGATTTATTGTACTCTTCCCACATATGGGCATACAGTCCGTTTTGTCCCAGCAATATTTCATGGTTTCCCTGTTCCACAATTCCGCCATCCTTCAACACACAGATGCGGTCGGCATCCACAACCGAGGACAATCTGTGTGCGATCATGATCACGGTCTTGCCTGCGGAAAGCTTCGTAAATGCCTGCCGTACCTTCGCCTCATTATCCGGATCAGCAAAAGCGGTAGCTTCATCCAGGATCAGGATCGGTGCATTTTTTAACATCGCTCTCGCAACGGACAGGCGCTGTGCCTCACCTCCGGATACATAAGTACCCTGGCTTCCGATGACGGTATCCACACCGTCCGGCAGCTTTGCAATAATGTCCTCACACTGGGCATTTTTCAGAGCTTCCATGACTTCTTCTCTGGTGGCATCCTTTTTGCCCATGCGGACATTATCGTAAATGGACATCTTAAGCAATTTGCTGTCCTGAAATACGAAGGACACCATATTCATCAACTGTGCGGAAGGAATATCCTTCACATCCACGCCGCCGATGCATACCTTACCTTCTGTGGTATCATAGAAACGGGCAATGAGACTTGCCAGCGTGGTCTTACCGCCGCCGGAGGGACCGACAAATGCCACATGCTCTCCTTCTTTGATATCGAGATTGATCTGATGCAGAGCATCTCTTCCCGCATTTTCATAGCGGAAGGATACATTTTGTAACGCAATGGAATGATCCTTGATGTTCTGCTCTTTTTCTGCTTCCGGCAGAGGATTACGGCTTAAGATACCATCAGTTCTTTTCAGAGCATCCTCCACGATCATCTGATTCTCTCCGCCGTACATGATCTTGCCTAATGTAACGGTCAGTACCGGAGTGATAATGATGTAGAACAGAAGGTTGATCAGCACCTCAGGATCCCCGCCTGCTCCACCGAACCAATATGCGGCACCGATCAGAACGGCGAAGATCGCATTGATCAGTGTGGTAAAGCCTACCATGGGCCACATCAGTTCTTTGGTATATGCGATGGTCCATTTTTCATATTTCTTAATCGAAGTCTGGAAACGCTTGAAGGAAAAGACCGACTGTCCGAAGGTCTTGACCACCGGGATACCGCGGACGTACTCCACCACCTCGCTGGACATTTCTTCCAGCGCATTCTGGTACTCTTCCATTTTGATCTTCATGCGCTGACCGGTCATGGCTCCCATGATGAGAAATGCAAATACTACAGGCACCAGACTTAATAAGCCCAGTTTCCAGTCAAATACTACCAGCAAAAGCAACAGTCCCACAGGTGTTGCCACTGCTCCTGCTTTATCCGGCAGTTGATGTGCCAGGTAGGTCTCCGTGGCCGCAGTGGATTCGTTGACGATCTTGCGGATCTTGCCGCTGCCTTCACTGTCCATGAAACCCATCGGAAGCGTCAGAATGTGCCGCATCAGGGTGCTTCGCATATTGGCCTGTACATGGAATGCGGCAATATGGGAACACAGCAGTCCGCAGATATAGATGAACATGGATAACAATGCAAATCCCACCGCACGCCAGCCCAAGACGTACAGATTCTGCGCTTTGCTGTAATCCGGTGCTACCAACACCACTTCCTGCATGATCCGCCATATGTAATAGAACGGCAATAATGCAATCAGTGCACTGACCGCGGACAGAATCCATGACGCAATGGTCAGGTACTTGTAGTTGCCCGCATAAGCGAACAGCTTCTGCATAGAGCTTTCTTTTTTCATGTGATCTTTCCCTCTTTCCCTTTGATTTAAATTAATTTTTTGGATTTAATGTAACTCTTTAATTTCTAGAATTTCTTTTCATTTTGCCCTGCTTTTCATCATTTCTCTTTTCCGGACATTTGAGGCTCTATTGTCTTTCCTATCTAACACCGCTTATTGATAATTAGTTTCAACTAACCGTCGGTTTTTAAGATAGACTGCTACCGTAATCTTCCATAGCAGTCTTATCTTATGCTTCACCCCAGCTTGATGATGGCTCCCCATCCGCCGTAGTGATACTTCTCCAGCATATGCAGATATTTTCTGGCAGTATCCCTGTCCATGCGGTGTCTGACGACTTCGAACATACTGTCAAACATGGCTCTCGACATGATATGTAGGAACTCCTCGGTGATCATGCTGCCTTCCTGTAGGAATTGTGTGGCTTCCATATACTTGTAGGTATACTCCGTCTCAATGTCCACCAGATGTTCCACGAAATCCTGATACTTGGTACCGTAAGAGGCATCCAGCAGTAACCGGAAATCATCAAACCGGTCATAGACATAGTCAAGCATTTCATCCATACCGCCTACCACATAATCCTCCATTACCTTCGGCTGTTCCTCTGCCTCTCTGGCATGAAACGCCTCCTGGGTCTTAAGGAATATCTGCGTCAGCCCTTCCGCCGCCGGTTCCACAATCGCACAAAACAATCCTTCCTTGTCCCCAAACCGGGAATAGATGGATCCGGTAGTAGTGTCTGCCTTGGCTGCGATCGTACGAAGCGACGCTTCGGAATAGCCCTTCTCCAGGAATTCTTCTCTGGCACAGACGAGAATTCTCTCTGAAACTCCTTCGATTGGTTTTGTCACTTTTTCCTCCAAAAAAATATTCATAACAGTGTTATATAACACTGTTATGAATATAAACACATTTCATTTTTTTGTCAAGAGGGATCATAGTTTTTTCTCTGCTAAAGCTGTCAGCTCCTGTAATGTACATTCAGCCAGTTTTGCCTTTACACCGGCGATATTTCCACTGCTCATAGACAGCTTTCTCGCTCCCAGTCCCACCAGCAATTGGGCGGTCTCCGGATTTCCTGCCATTTCTCCGCAGACAGATATCTCCTTTTCCCGTTTGGAAAACTCCCGGAATACAAACCCAAGTAGCCGAAGCATTGCCGTAGAATCGCTTTTGTAATAAGCGGCCACCTCCGGATTCATCCGATCCGCAGCCGACAAATACTGCGTCAGGTCATTGGATCCTATGCTTGCAAAATCCACCTCTTCCGCCGCCAGATCTGCAATCAAGGCAATCGCGGGAATCTCTATCATAATACCGATTCGGATCTGTTCATCAAACTGCTGCTTTCTCTCTTTCAGCTGCTCTTTTGCCAGATTCAGGTACTCTTTTGCCTTGCGAATATCTTCCAGACTCCCGACCATCGGAAACATGATTTGCAGAGGTCCGTAAGCAGAAGCACGCAGTGCCGCACGCAGTTGCGTTAAAAATAACTCTTTTTCCGCAAAACAAAGCCTGATTGCTCTTTTCCCTAAAAAAGGATTGTCCTCTTTTGGCAATTCCATGTAGGGCAATGTCTTATCTCCGCCGATATCCAGTGTCCGCAAAGTAATCGGATGTCCTTTTGCCTTTTGCACAACCTGCCTATAGGCTTCAAATTGTGTTTCTTCCCCCGGAAGTTCCTTCCCTTCCATATAAAGAAATTCTGTACGGAACAAGCCGATGAAATCGTACCGGTCTGTCGGAACATCAAATTCCTGCGAGCCGATATTGATTCCTATCTTTATTTCTGTTCCGTCCTTCATAATTGCAGGTTTGTTTAAAAAATTTTTTTCTGCTTCTTTTTTGCGGAAAAAAGATGTCTGTTTTTCCCTGATATCGCGAATACATTCTTCTCCCGGTGTGACAAATATTTCTCCGGTCAAACCATCCATGGCAAGCATAGTATCTGTAGGAATTTTTTCCGTAACATTCGGAACTCCCAGCATTGCAGGAATTCCGTAACTTCTTGCCAGGATTGCGGAATGTGAATTCACTCCGCCAACCTCCGTCAGGATTCCTTTGATATGTTTTCTGTCCATGGTGGCCGTATCACTGGGTAATAGGTCATGGGCTACCAGAATTACATCTTCCGAAAACGAAGACAGCTTAGACGTTTCCTTCCCCGACAGAATCCGGAGCAGCCGGTCTCTGACATCTCTAAGATCCGCCGCGCGCTCGGCAATCAACGGATCCTCCACACCGGCCAACAATTCTGCAAATTCTGTATACACCTTACTGACCGCGCTGTCCGGGTTCATGTTTTCCTCACAGATTGTCTCCCGGATCTCATCAAGGATTTCTTCATCCTGAAGTAATTCCCGATGTGCACTGAAGATTTTTGCCTTATCCGGATCCTCTTTACACATACCGTTGTACAATGTCACCAGTTCACTGTCTGCCTTTTCACAGGATTCCCTGAATTCCCGATATTTTTCCTCTTCCTGACCCTTGGGAAAAAATTCCGGAGCCTTTGTCAGTGTACCGGGAATGTAGATATAAGATTTCGCATAAGCAATTCCCTCAGATACCGGATTTCCCTGTAATCTTTCTTCCATACACATTTACCGCCTTTATTCTCCAAATCCGCTTTCCACCAAGGCTGCAAGAGACGCTGCCGCCTGCTCTTCATCTGTGCCTTCCGCAGCAATCTCTATTTTGGTTCCCTGTCCGATTCCTTCCGCCAGAATCCGTACAACGGATTTTGCATTCACCGGTACTCCGTTTTCCCTGCAAATCGTAATCTTGCTTTCATATTTTTTGGCTTCCAGTACAAAATCAGAAGCCGGTCTGGCATGCAGTCCTGTCTTATTCACAATCTCAACCTGTTTTTTTGTCATAATTTATCCTCTTTTTTATTCGTGGAAAGTACGCTGGCTCCGTTCGTCCTGATGCACTCCCGATACCAGGCAAAGGAATCTTTTTTCTTTCGTTCCAAGGTTCCTTTTCCTTCATCGTCTTTGTCCACATAGATAAAGCCATAGCGTTTTTTCATTTCACCGGTGCTTGCACTGATCAAATCGATACATCCCCACGGAGTGTATCCCAGCAACTCCACACCATCATTTACTGCTTCCCACATCTGTCTGATATGTTCGCTTAAATAAGCAATCCGGTAATCATCATGAATCTGTCCGTCTTCTGTCACACGATCCACCGCTCCCAGTCCGTTCTCTACGACCATCAGCGGAATCTGATATCTGCCGTACAGTTCATTCAGGAGGTAACGTAATCCCTTAGGATCAATGATCCATCCCCATTCGCTTGCTTCCAGATAGGGATTCGGCACACCAAGCATCATATTCCCCGCCGTCTGTATCACTTTCGGATCTGCCGTGGCACAACGGGAACTGTAATAACTGAAGCTTAAGAAATCCACTTTTCCATTCTTCAATATTTCATCATCCCCGGCCTCTTTTCGGATCTGTACCCCATTTTCCCTAAAAAAGCGTTCCGCAAAATAAGGATATGCTCCTCTTACGCACACATCTCCGCACAACCAGTTGCTGCGTTCCATCTGGGCCTGTGCTTCCAATACATCTTCCGGACTACAGGTATATGGATACACACCGGCTGCAGACAGCATACATCCCACTTTATTTTCGGGATTGATCTCGTGTGCTATTTTTACTGCCTGTGCACCGGCCAGAAACTGATGATGCAATGCAGTGAATCTGCGACTCTTTTCTGCCGCGGTCTCGGGGGATCCCAGTCGTTTTGTCCCGAATAGGTCTTCTCCGTCCTCGGGTAAAATGCCTCCCGCAAGGAGCGTTCCGAAACGGCTGACCAGTGTATTCATTTCATTAAATGTCAGCCAGTAATGAACCAGATCCTGATACTCTCTGAATACCGTCTCACAATACCGCAGGAAAAATGCAATCGTCTGTCGGTTGGTCCAGCCGCCGTAATGTTCGCACAGATAATAAGGAATTTCATAATGAGACAAGGTAACTAACGGTTCTATTCCGTATTTTTTACAGGTTTCAAATACTTTCCTGTAATACGCAATCCCGGCACGATTGGGCAATATCTCATCACCTTTGGGAAAAATACGGGTCCATGCAATCGAAATCCGGAATACTTTAAATCCCATTTCCGCAAATAGTGCAATGTCCTCCTCATATCTGTGATAGAAATCTATAGCTTCGTGACTTGGATAGTTCTCCTCAGGGCGGATCTGTTCCGTGAATCGCCGCGGGGACGGTTTT
>ERZ780076.1009-NODE-1009-length-10189-cov-2.198342_pt1 | contig 10189 bp, 11 predicted proteins | sample MGYA00511022_ERZ780076 | MGnify/ENA primary metagenome ERZ780076 (study PRJEB29588, sample SAMEA2148733) | human gut metagenome | biome: human gut; feature: human-associated habitat; material: faeces | place: Denmark | collected 2008/2010 ... | reverse complement strand
GTAAGCCAGCAGATTTACAGTCTGCCCCATTTGGCCACTCTGGTATTTGCCCTTTAGCAATTGATTATAAAGTTGTGAATACTGCTTTTTTCAATTGCGTTGCAAAGATACAACTATTTTTTTAATCTGCAATAGAAATCAACCATTTTTATTGCAGTAATAGCACATTCGTCGCCTTTATTTCCTAATTTGCCACCGGCTCTGTCTTCAGCCTGCTCCATTGTATTGGTGGTTATCAGACCGTAGATTACTGGAACGTCGCTTGTTGCGTTCAGTTGTGCTATACCTTGTGTAGTTCCGGCGCATACATAGTCAAAGTGAGGTGTATCTCCTCTCACGACACATCCTAATGCTATGATGGCATCGAATTTATTGCTTTTTATCATTTGTGCCGAACCGTATGTCAGTTCAAAACTTCCCGGTACAGTCTGTACATGTATGTTGTTTTCCTTTGCTCCATGTTTTTTAAGTGTATTTACAGCTCCGTTAAGTAATGCTCCTGTTATATTACTGTTCCATTCAGATACTACTATTCCAAATCTCATATCCGATGCGTCTGGTACTGAATTAAAGTCATAATCCGATAGATTGTGATAAGCTGTTGCCATAGTCTTATGTTTGTTAGTGATGTATATATAATAAAAAAACAAGCACGGATTTCTTTTGAGTCACGGATTAAAACCGCGTCACAACAGAAGTCCGTGCCTGTATCAGTGTGAAATTTATTATTTAATAGAAGCGCGTTCTATATATTTGTCTATATCCATAGCCTGGTAAGAGTTTGCATAATCGCGTTTTACTGTTTTATATGCTTCTACAGCTTCTGCGTTCTTACCTTCTTTTTCCAGAATTTGTCCAGCCTGAATTAAGTAGATAGGGCTCAATGAAATGCTGTTTGCACGCTTGGCTGCTTTTATTAAAGTAGCTGCTGCCTTGTCCATTTGTCCCAATTGTGCGTAGCAGTTTCCTAAAGTACCCAATATTGCAGGAGCAACAAGCTGGTCATCGCCGTCGAATTTATTCAGATACTTTTCAGCATCTTCGTATTTGCCAAGTTGTGCATAGCAGATACCTGCATAAGCGTTTGCCAGATTTCCGGCTTTAGTACCGCTGAATTCATCTGCCAGTTTCACGAAACCTGCATATCCCAGACTGTCACCGTTTAATGCTGCTTCATAGTTGTCTGCACCAAAATACTGTTCCCCTTTGAATATAGCTTCTGATGCTTTTAATTCTTTAGGCGCTGATACAAAGTTCTTATAAGCCATGTATCCGCCTACAATAACTACCAAGGCAATAACTGCACCTAATAACAAATTCTTGTTTTTGATAAGGAATGCTTCAGAATTGCTGATAGTTTCTTCCATGTTCAGCAAATCATTTGTGTTTTTTTGTTGACTCATTGTTATATTATTTTTTTATTATTATTTTAATGTGTATTTCGGACAGCAAAAGTAGTTTATTTATGTTTATAAATGAAATTTGTCGGCATCTTTTTTTATCAATCATGCTTTTATTGTTAATTTTGTGGCTCAAACATGACTTAATTATGTGGCTTAAACGCATCTCCATATTAAATTATAAGAACATAGAGCAGGCAGAACTTTCTTTTTCTCCTAAAATGAACTGTATTATAGGCCGTAACGGAATGGGCAAGACCAATCTGATGGATGCTGTATATTACCTTTCTTTCTGTAAAAGTGCCACAAATCCTATAGACACACAGAATATTTTTCATGACAGGGATTTCTTTGTTGTGCAGGGTTTTTACCAGACTGACAATGACGAGCCTGAGGAGGTTTATTGCGGTTTGAAGAGAAGGCAGAAAAAACAGTTCAAGCGTAACAAGAAAGAGTATAACCGCCTTTCAGACCATATAGGATTAATCCCTCTTGTAATGGTTTCGCCGTCGGATTCGGTCCTTATTTCCGGAGGAAGTGAGGAACGCAGAAGGTTTGTTGATGTCGTTATTTCACAGTTCGACAGAGAATATCTTGACTCTCTTATACGTTACAATAAGGCCATGATGCAACGCAATACGTTGCTTAAATCGGAAGTGGAACCTGAACCTGAGTTGATGAATGTATGGGAGGAGATGATGGCCAGTGCCGGCGAAGTGGTTTACAATAAGCGTCGAAAGTTTATTGATGAATTTGTACATGTATTCCAGTCATATTATTCGTTCATATCCGAAGATATGGAAACAGTAAGTCTTGGATATGAGTCGCATGCCTCGCAGGGAAATTTATTGGATATAATACGTGAGAGCCGCCAGCGTGACATGATTATGGGATACTCACTAAAAGGCATACACAAGGACGACCTGGTGATGAAACTCGGTGATTTCCCGATAAAGCGTGAGGGCTCGCAAGGACAGAACAAGACATACCTGATAGCGTTGAAACTGGCACAGTTTGAGTTCCTCAAACGTACAGGAAGCCGTACGACTCCGATTGTTCTTTTGGACGATATCTTCGACAAACTCGATGCGCACAGGGTAGAGCAGATTGTAAAACTTGTGGCAGGCGACAGTTTCGGTCAGATATTCGTTACTGATACCAATCGTGACCATCTGGATAAAATCCTTAAGAAAATAGACGGCGATTATAAATTGTTCGAGGTAGAAAACGGTGTAATATCAGAAAGGGGAGAAGTTGCCGATGAGACGGAATAATACAGAAAAACTGGGTGACGTAATATTGAAACTGTTGCGTCAGGAAGGTCTTGAAACGCCTCTAAACCAGTACAGACTGATTGAATCGTGGAAAGATGTCGTAGGTCCTGTCATATTCAAACATACAACAAACATTTATATAAAGAACCAGACGCTTTATGTACAGTTGTCTTCCTCGGTTATCCGTCAGGAGTTGCAGATGGGGAGGGAGATATTAATAAGAAACCTGAACTCACGTGTCGGAGCCCAGGTTATTGCTGATATTATTTTTTGCTGACATAGCCTTCTTCTGTCCATATCTCGTCCATGGCAATGTCATGTTCGTCGTGCGGAATTTCATCGCTTATCTGGAAACTGAAGCATATACCGATTTTGAAAGTGTTCAGCTTTTTCAGGAAACGGTCATAATATCCTTTGCCGCGTCCTAGCCTGTTTCCGTGTCTGTCGAATGATACCCCCGGTATTATTGCGGCATCTATTGAAACCAGATCCGTAAAAGTTTCTCCTTGCGGTTCGTATATGTTGTAGCTTCCTTTTTGCATACATTCCTTACCCGAATAAACTTTAAGCTCCATATCGTCACCATTCACTACCGGAAGCAATATTGTTTTTTCACGGCTCCATTTTTCAATAAAGTCGTGAGTATGCACCTCGTCAGGCAGAGAATAATACATAAGTACAGTCCTGGCGCATCTGAACACAACATTCTCCTCCAGCCTTTCCATTACGCCGGAGGATAATGTCTTCAGTTCGTTTTCTGAATACTGTTTCTTTTTGTCAGATATATTTTTTCTTATTTCATTCTTTTCCATTATGCTTTTTCCGCTTCCTTTGTTTCGCTTTCATTTTCCGGAGCCTTAGGTACAGACTCTCCCTTTTCAAGCACTTCTACAGCCTTAAGTACAGTCTTGTCAGTTTTGTTAAGGTATTTGATATATTCTTCCATACCCAGCATGTTATAGACGATATTTCCGTATATACCTATTTCAAACAGTTCTTTGGAAGTTATAAGCATATTGTTTCTTCTTTTCAATCCTTTCTTTTCAGCCCATCTGGAGAAGTTGACCAGCAGATTTTGTGTCTTCAGATAGTCTATAAGTTCGTCTCCGGTCTTGTATTCCATTAGTTTGTTTCTGTTCTTGTCCGTATAGTCGAAGGCGTATCTTATAATCAGTCCTCTGTTTGCGGCCATGCGGAAGTACGAAGTCATTCCTATCGTGTCGTGAGGAACGAATATGTCCGGCATTATGCCGCCTCCGCCATAAACGGGACGTCCCAGACCGGTGTAGTATATCTCTTTTGTATTCTGTTTTATGCTGTCGGCAGAGAAAAATTCTCCATGTTCATATCTTGTAAGTATATCCATTTCATATTCCGCGCCGTTGCCCTGTTCGTAAGGTTTCTGGATACATCTGCCTGACGGTGTATGATATCTTGCTATTGTAAGTCTTATAGCCGAGCCGTCGCTGAACTCTATAGGCTGCTGTACAAGTCCCTTACCGAATGAGCGTCTTCCAATGATTGTACCTCTGTCATTATCTTGTATGGCACCTGCAAAGATTTCGCTAGCCGATGCAGAACCTTCATCCACCAATACTATTATAGGCAATGACTGGTTACTTCCCGTTCCGTTGGATGTATAGTTTTCTCTTGGGTATTTTCTGCCTTCCGTATAGACAATGAGTTTGTTGGCCGGAAGGAATTCATTGACCATTTGTATGGCTGCTGCCATATATCCTCCGGTATTTCCTCTAAGGTCTATTATCATACCCTTCATATTCTCCTGATTTAGTTTGGCCAGGGCGAAGAGCAGTTCAGGGTAAGTAGTTTCACCGAATTTGTTTACTTTCACAAATCCCCATTTGCCGTCTATCATATAAGCCGCATCCACACTTTTTACAGGGATATCACCTCTTATGATAGTGAAATGCAATATTTCTTTCTCTCCCGGACGGAAGATACCAAGCTTAACTTTACTTCCCTTTTCTCCTTTCAGCCTTTTCATAGCCTCGCTGTTGGTTACTTTTTTCCCAACGAAAACCGAGTCGTCAACTTCTACAATTCTGTCTCCAGCCATAAGTCCCACTTTCTCTGAAGGTCCTCCGGCTATTACACTGTTTACGTGAATAGTGTCGTCAGTGATGGTGAATTGTATTCCTATTCCGCTGAAATGTCCTTTAAGGTCAGCATTTACAGCTTCCAGGTCCTTTGCCGGTATGTATGACGAATGTGGGTCAAGCTCGGAAAGAATCAGTGGCATGGTTTTTTCCACCAGGTCTGCCATTTTCACTGTGTCCACATACGAGTCATCCACTATTCTGAGCAGGGCATTGATTTTGTTCGACGAGTTCTTTATCACTCCCAATTTGTTTCCTGCGAAACTGTTGGTATAAAATACTCCAATTGCTATTCCTATTACTATACCGACAGCCAGCAATATCGGCATGAAACGTTTGTACTTGTTGTCCATATGTGTAGAGATTTTATGTTTTAACCAGTTTTTTCTATTCTTTGTTTTCAAGATAGACAACCTCTATTCCTGCTTTTCTCAGAAGGTTGAGTCCATCTTCACGACGGTATTTCTCGCCGTAAACCACTCTTTTTATACCTGCCTGTATTATGAGCTTGGCACATTCTATACAAGGAGATGTAGTTACGTACATTGTAGCTCCTTCGCTGCTGTTGCTCGAACGTGCTATCTTGGTTATGGCATTTGCTTCGGCATGCAATACATACGGTATGGTAAGTCCGTCCTCATCCTCACATATATTGCTGAAGCCGGATGGCGTTCCGTTGTATCCGTCGGATATAATCATTTTGTTTTTTACTATCAGCGCGCCTACCTGACGACGCTTACAGTATGAGTTTTCCGCCCAGATACGAGCCATTCGCATATATCTATAATCTAATATCTCTTGTTTGTTTTCCTGTTGTTCCATCTTTATTCGTTATTGGTGGTTGAACTGTATGTATGTTGTTTTGTCTTGTGGAGCAAGCTGTATTGTGTTACTGTCACCCTGATAGTATTTCACGTTTTTCAGTCTGTTTATGAACTCAGCGTTTTTGCCCGAAAGACTTATGCTTGCCGATATGTTGGTAATGCTGAAACTTCTGTCTTTTGCATCTGCATTCCATTTTGCGGTGAATGTTCCTCCGTCTATATTACCTCTCATTGTACCGTCATCTTCAAATACCACAGTGAAAGAGTTTATGATTTTCAAATCATCCACACTGGTGAATACGGGATTTCCCGGTTTGTATGCCAGATTGTTCCAGTTGCAGTCCGTATAATAATTGTTTACTCTCCATGTACCGCTGGCAAATATCTCATAAATATCGTCTTCCTGGTTACAACTGCCCAGAAACAGAGGAATGACCAGAAAAGAGAAAATATATTTTATAATACTTTTCATATTGATTGCCGTTTTTAATTTTTTATATTATTCCGTTTCTCTTTAACAGGGCATCTATGCCTGGTTCCTGACCTCTAAAGCGTTTGTAAAGCACCATCGGGTGTTCAGTTCCTCCTTTCGACAGAATGTTTTCCCTGAACGACTGTGCTACTTCGCGATTGAATATGCCTTTTTCCTTGAATACTGAAAAAGCGTCTGCGTCGAGTACCTCAGCCCATTTGTAGCTGTAGTATCCGGCCGAATATCCCCCCGCCATGATATGTGAGAACTGTACGGACATGCAGGTGTCTTCCACTCCGGGCAGTACTTGCGCTTTTTTCCATGCTTCTTTTTCATAAGCGCGGACATCTCCGTCAAATGTTTCCCGGCGGGTGTACCATGCCATATCCAGCAGGCCGAAACTTACCTGTCGCAGACAGGCGTATGCCACATTGAAGTTTTGTGAGTCTATTATACTCTTGATAAGGTTTTCCGGGATAGCTTCGCCTGTAATGTAATGTCTTGCGAAAGTATTCAGAAAATCTTTTTCAACAGCAAAGTTCTCCATGATTTGTGACGGAAGTTCCACGAAATCCCAATATACATTGGTTCCGCTCATACACTGGAATCTGGTATTGGCAAAAATTCCATGCAGCGCATGTCCGAACTCATGAAGGAACGTGTTTACTTCGGAGAAAGTCAGCAATGCCGGTTTGTCGGTCGTAGGTTTGGTGAAGTTCATCGTTACCGAAACGTGTGGGCGGCTGTTTGTACCGTCATCTTCCATCCACTGTTCCTTGTAGCTGGTCATCCATGCTCCGGAGCGTTTTCCTTTTCTGGGGTGGAAATCCGTATAAAGCACAGCCAGGAAAGTGCCGTCTGCGTCGTAAACTTCAAATGCCTGTACGTCCGGATGATATACAGGAATATCTTTATTCTCGTGGAAGGTAATTCCATATAGTTTTGTTGCCAGTCCGAATACGCCCTCCTTTACCCTTGACAGTTCAAAGTATGGTCTTAATGCCTCTTCATCGAGGCTGTATTTCCTGTTCTTTAGTTTCTCCGCATAATATGATAAATCCCATGGCATGAGTCTGAACGTTTCGCCTTCTGTTTCTCTTGCCAGTTCTTCTATCTCCTCTATTTCCTTATGTGCGGTAGGAGTGTATGCGTCCAGTAGGTCGTTTAGCAGTTTATACACGTTTTCACTGTTCTCTGCCATGCGTTTTTTAAGCACATAGTCGGCATATGTTCCGAAACCTAGCAGCTGTGCCAGTTCCATACGCTTGTTTACCAGCTGTTTTACTATCTCCGTATTGTCTAGCTCGTCGTTATGCGTACACTGTGTGTTATATGCCATATAGAGTTCCTTTCTTAACTCCCTGTTGCGGCTGTATTTCATGAACGGCACATAGCTTGGAGCCTGAAGGGTGAAAATCCATCCTTCTTTTCCCTTTTCTTTTGCGGTATGTTCCGCAGCCCCTATCGCACTATCCGGCAGTCCTTCCAGATTTTTTCTCTCTGTGATGTGAAGTTCGTATTTGTTTGTTTCCTTCAGATGGTTCTGCGAGAATTTAAGCGTCAATGTACTCAGTTCGGCAGACAGTTTTCTGAAAGCATCCTTCTCTTCATCTTTCAGATTTGCGCCGTTTCTGATAAATCCGTCGTATGTCTTTTCCAGCAGTTTGCTTTCTTCCGGTGTGAGATTTAGTCTGTCTTTTCTGTCATATACACTTTTCACCCTTTCAAACAATTGTGGATTCAGACTTATGTTGTTGCCGTGTTCAGTCAGTTCCGGCATCAGTTTTTCTGCTATAGCGTCCAACTCGTCGCTTGTTTCCGCACTCATCAGATTAAAGAAAACTGTCGTTACACGGTCGAGAAGTTTTCCGGCATGTTCCAGTGCCAGTACCGTATTCTCAAAATCCGGTTCAGATTTATTCCCTGTTATATTGGCTATTTCTTCATCCTCTATTTTCATTCCTTCCCTTATGGCAGGTTCAAAGTCTGTTATTTTTATCCTGTCGAATGGGGTAGTGTCGTGCGGTGTGTTATATGGTTGTAAAAACGGATTGTTCATTCTTCAATTCTTTTTATATTGTTGGTTGAATGGTTTTGTCGTAATTTGCAGGTAAGCATATGCTTTGCGTCTTATTCCGGCAAACAGTTTGTTGTCTCATTGTTGAGGCGTGCCAGGTCCTCTATTATTATTTTCTTTCTGCTCAGCGTCAGTATTCCTTTTTCCTGTAGTTCATTCAGCGCTCTCGATACATTGATTCTGGTGTCGTCTATCAGTGATGCTAGATCCTCCATTGTTATATAGAGTGTCTTTTTGCCGTTTGGAATTATGCATCTCAGTGTGAGGAAACTTTTCAGTTTGTCCTGAGTGTTTCCTATATGCGAGTTCCAGAGCTTTATGTTGGCATTTTGCGCCCTGTTGCTTATTATGTTAAGATAGTTCAGATTGAAAATTTCAAATTTACACAGGTTCGTCAGTATATATCCCTTGTCGATACTCAGTGTCTCCACTTCTCCCATGGCGGAGTACGACGCATGATATTTGGTGTGCATTCCGAAAAGTGAATAAGGTTCTATTATATATGGTCCGTTTACCTGTTCTTCTATCTTGAAGTTATGTTTTTCGTCAGTAGTTGTTATAGCCACACTGCCGTCAAGGATAAAAATCAGACTGTTGCATTTGGCATCCTGCATTGCAATGTTTTGTCTGGTCTCATATTTGTGAAACCCCATTTTGACCTTTTCTATGATGCTTGTAATGTTTTCTTTTGTCAATCCTTGGAATAAAGGTAACTCCAATAGTGTGTCATACATTGAAACTTTCATGATACGTTAAATTAAATGAGTACACTTCCTTATTTTAACATACAAAGTTAACAATTTATTTTGTATCATCCCATCAGCCTGTATATGGATTTTAGTATTTTTATTAATTGGCTAGTTCATAGGAAGTTTTATTCATAAATGAATGACTGGATGCTGCTTTCGTGTGTAGTCATTGTGCAGTCATTTGCTGACGGACTGTTCTTCTGTACGTTTTGTAATTCTTAATGCCTCACCAAACATTGTGGATTTTGATTTTTTTTGCGTAAATTTGCAAGTGTAATAAATATCACAAAAATGAAAACTTTATATGCTCAACTGGCTTCGTTGTCCATTTTCGGGACTTTTGATTTGCAGCAATTCTTAAGTGCTTTTATTGTCCTGTTTGCTGTAATTGACATTATCGGTTCTATCCCTATCATACTTGATTTGAAACAGAAGGGAAGACCTGTCAATGCGATAAAGGCCACTCTTATAGCGTTTGCCCTTTTGCTGGGATTTTTCTATGCCGGCGACATGATGTTGAAACTTTTCCAGGTTGATATAGCGTCGTTTGCCGTTGCGGGTGCCTTTGTCGTTTTCCTTATGTCGCTTGAAATGATTTTGGATATTGAGATATTCAAGAATACCGGACCTATAAAAGAAGCTACTCTTGTTCCTCTGGTATTTCCGTTGCTTGCGGGAGCGGGAGCGTTCACTACGTTACTTTCGCTACGTGCCGAATATGCTCCGGTCAATATCGTTCTGGCCTTGGTGCTTAATATGGTTTGGGTATATATAGTGCTTAAGCTGACTGATGTGATAGAACGTTTCCTCGGAAAAGGGGGTATATATGTAATCCGAAAGTTTTTCGGTATTATTCTTTTGGCCATATCAGCAAGGCTTTTCACGGCTAATCTGACTTCATTGATAGAGCAGTTCCAGGCCTTGAAATAAAACGCTTCGTCGTTTTAGGTAAAATGTTTCGTCGTTTAAATCTAAATGACGAAGCGTTTTAAACCCTATATGTGATAGTGATTATATCATTCTTCGTCATCATAATTAAATTCAACTTTGCTTTGTAGTAAAATCTCGTTTAATACGTCGGATAATTCTTTGTTTTCCTCAACACGTGTGAAGCAGTCGATCAATTTAGGTATATTGATTATTTCTTCTATTCACGACATGTATTTGTCAACGATGGATTCGATGACATAAGTTCTGACTGCATTTTCTTTCAACTGCTCAAGAATGGGTTCCTCTGCATCTGTTGTTGTTACTACAAATGTAATGGGGTATCTTT
>ERZ780076.1003-NODE-1003-length-10222-cov-4.730992_pt1 | contig 10222 bp, 9 predicted proteins | sample MGYA00511022_ERZ780076 | MGnify/ENA primary metagenome ERZ780076 (study PRJEB29588, sample SAMEA2148733) | human gut metagenome | biome: human gut; feature: human-associated habitat; material: faeces | place: Denmark | collected 2008/2010 ... | reverse complement strand
GCAGATTATGTATGTTGGTACATAAATGAGGGTATTCTGTCCGAAGCAGGATGAAATTAGGTGGCACCGCAGGAGATTAGATTTCTTGTCCTAATGTTAGTAGGATAAGGAATTTTTTTTATGTCCTGTGGTGCTTTTTTAGTTTGCAGAAAGACATGTGACATTTGATAGATCCTTTGACGATAGCCTGATAGACATATATGAAAGAGATGAGCACAGGGAAATTTATTGAATGCATGATAGTGTTCAAAAATAAGGAGGATGAGACATGATAAGACCAGAACTTAGCGAGGCAAAGAAATATGCGGCAGACGGATACAGGATGGTTCCGGTGTGCTGTGAGATGTTATCGGATGTGATCACACCTATCAACTTACTCAGAAAGCTGAAAGCGGCAAATGAGCACTGTTACATACTTGAGAGCGTGGAGAATCAGGAGGTGTGGGGACGGTACACATTTCTTGGTTACAATCCGAAGCTTGATGTCACATGCATGAATGGGCACATACAGCTCAAGGATATAGATGGAAATGTGATAAAGGAAGCGGACGATATTCATCCTGAGGTATTCATCAGAGAGATACTCAAGGATTACAGGAGTCCGAAGATAGAAGGACTTCCAACGTTTACAGGAGGTTTTGTCGGTTACTTCTCATATGATTACATAAAGTACAGTGAGAAGAAGCTTGTGATCGATGCCGAGGATGATGAAGGGTTTCAGGATCTTGATCTGATGTTATTTGACAAGGTCATTGCATTTGACAATTTCAAGTCAAAGCTGATCCTCATTGCAAATGCTGACACATCCAATATAGAAGCTGGATATGCAAATGCACTTGCTGATATAGAAGATATGAAGAAGCTCATCCTCGATGGAGAGATGGCGGAGATAGAGCCGGTTAAGATGAAGAGTGATTTCAAGCCGCTGTTTGACAAAGAGAAGTATTGCAGCATGGTTGAGAGGGCAAAGAGGTACATATTCGAGGGAGATATCTTCCAGGTGGTTCTGTCCAACAGACTTGAGGCTGAGATGGAGGGATCGCTGTTCAACACGTACAGGATTCTCAGAAGCACAAATCCTTCTCCGTATATGTTCTACTTCAGCGGCGACCAGATAGAGGTTGCGGGCGCATCGCCTGAGACACTGGTAAAGCTTGAAAATGGCATGCTTCACACATTTCCACTTGCTGGAACGAGACCGAGGGGAAAGACAAAGGAAGAGGATATGAGACTTGAGGCTGGACTCATGGCAGACGAGAAGGAGCTGGCGGAGCACAACATGCTGGTGGATCTCGGAAGAAATGATCTTGGCAAGATAAGCAAGTTCGGAACTGTTGAGGTTGAGCAGTACATGAAGGTCCAGAGGTACTCACATGTAATGCATATAGGTTCAACAGTCAGGGGGGAGATCGACGACAGCAGATACGATGAGCTGTCAGCCGTGGATGCGGTACTTCCGGCCGGAACCCTCTCAGGAGCACCGAAGATCAGGGCGTGTCAGATCATCAATGAGCTGGAGGACAACAAGAGAGGAATATATGGCGGTGCCATAGGATACATAGATTTCACAGGAAATCTTGATACATGTATAGCCATAAGGATCGCATACAAAAAGGGTGACAAGGTATTTGTCAGATCGGGAGCGGGAATCGTCGCAGACAGTGTTCCGGAAAATGAGTTCCAGGAATGTATTAACAAGGCAAAGGCAGTTACGACAGCACTCACAATGAGCCAAGATATATCATAAGGAGGACCCGCATGCGGGAGATTCCTTATGATAATGCATGCGCCGCGCGGAGCGCCTTTCATGCGCATGCACAATAAAAATAAGGAGGACAAAATAAATGACAATACTTATAGATAATTACGACAGCTTCTCCTACAACCTGTATCAGCTTGTGGGGGCAATAAATCCGGATATAAAGGTCATAAGAAATGATGAGTTCACCTGTGAGAAGATTGAAGCGATGAATCCTGATCACATAATCATCTCACCGGGACCCGGAAGACCTTCGGATGCGGGAATGTGTGAGGATGCGGTGAGATATTTTGCAGGAAAAGTACCAATCCTTGGCGTGTGTCTCGGACATCAGGCGATTTGTGAGACATATGGTGCGACAGTCACATATGCAAAGAAACTTATGCATGGAAAGATGTCGCTGGTTGATGTGAATCTGAACTGCAGATTGTTCAGAGGACTTCAGAGCAAGATACAGGTTGCCAGATATCATTCACTGGCAGCAGCCGATGAGAATTTCCCAGAATGTCTGGAGGTCACAGCAAGAACGGAGGATGGAGAGATCATGGCAGTAAAACACAGGGATCACGAGGTGTACGGAGTTCAGTTCCATCCGGAGTCGATATTGACACCAAAGGGCAAGATAATGCTCAGGAATTTTTTAGAGATATAAAATAAGGAGGATATGGCGATGATACAGGAAGCTCTTAAGAAGGTAGCAGCAGGACAGGATCTTACATACGATGAGGCATATGCCAGCATGGATGAGATATTCAGTGGCCAGGTGCCGGGAGAGACAACGGCGGGATATCTCACAGCGCTTCACATGAAGGGCGAGACGCTTGACGAGATACCAGCCAGTGCAAATGGAATGAGAGACCATGCGGAGTCTCTTCCACATGACGGAATAGATGTTCTTGAGATCGTGGGAACAGGTGGGGATTGTGCGAATTCATTTAACATATCGACAACGAGTGGTATAGTTGCAGCAGCGGCCGGAGTACCGATTGCAAAGCACGGCAACAGAAGCGTATCAAGCAAGAGTGGCGCAGCAGATGTCCTTGAGGCCCTTGGTGTAAATATCTCCATATCACCTGAGAAGATGGGCAAGGTTCTCGCTGAGTGCAACATGAGCTTTATGTTTGCCCAGGTTTATCACAAGGCGATGAAATATGCAGGTCCGGTCAGAAAGGCACTTGGAATACCGACAGTATTCAATATCCTTGGACCTCTCACCAACCCGGCAAAGGCTCAGATGCAGATCATGGGAGTATACAAGGAGGAGCTTGTTGATCAGATGGCTCCTGTACTTGTTGGTCTTGGCGTAAAGAGGGGACTTGTCGTATACGGACAGGATTGTCTGGATGAGATATCCATGAGCGCACCTACAACAGTTGCAGAGATCAAAGATGGCGAGATCACAAAGTACGAGATCAAGCCAGAGAATTTCGGATTTGAGAGATGCAGCAAGGAGGATCTGGTGGGCGGCGGTCCTGAGGAAAACGCGCAGATTACCCGCGATATCCTGTCAGGCAAGATCAAAGGAGCCAAGAGAAATGCAGTTGTACTGAACGCAGCAGCTTGTATCTACATTGCAGGCAAGGCAGACTCCATAGCGGATGGAATAAAGGTAGCAGAGGACATGATCGACAGTGGCAAGGCTGCTGAGACGCTTGATGCATTTGTAAGACTGACAAATGAGTAGATAAGTTTCATCGCAAACTGTGATAGAAAGTTGTATAGAGAGGTAAGAGATGATATTAGATGAGATAGCTGCAAAGACAAAGGAACGTGTGGCAGAGCAGAAGAAAAAAGTTCCTCTTGAGGAGATGAAGAGACAGGCACTTGATATAGTTGCCAGAGAGACGGATAACGGCAGCAGCCCATATAGTAAGCTCCCATTTAGGGATAATCTGGCAGCGGATGGAATATCGTTTATCTGTGAGGTCAAGAAGGCATCACCTTCCAAGGGACTTATCGCACCGGACTTTCCTTATGTTGAGATCGCAAAGGAATATGAGGCGGCGGGAGCTTCAGCCATATCGGTGCTCACTGAGCCGTTTTATTTCCAGGGAAGCAATCAGTTCCTGATGGATATAAAGAAGGAGGTAAATATACCGCTGCTGAGGAAGGATTTCACAGTTGACGAGTATATGATATATGAGGCAAAGGTCATAGGAGCATCGGCGGTGCTTTTGATTTGCGCCATACTGGATGACGAGCAGCTTGCCTCATATCTTCGGCTTGCACATGAACTTGGAATGTCTGCTCTGGTTGAGGCTCACGATGAGGATGAGGTCAGACGGGCGATAGCCTGTGGAGCAGGCATCATCGGAGTGAACAACAGAGACCTCAGAACATTTACGGTGGACATCATGAACAGCGTTCGTCTTAGAAAGCTGATACCGGATACGGTGCCAGTCACCCATATGGGGACGGAGGTACCTGTCCCCTCCGTCCCTCAGAAGATGGTGTATGTGTCTGAGAGTGGAATCAAGACAAAGGAGGACATAGACAGGCTTAAGGCAAATGGAACGGATGCGGTGCTCATAGGCGAGACTTTTATGAGAAGTCCTGACAAGAAGAAGTTGTTTGCGGAATTTAGAGGCGAATAGGAAGTATTCAGGCTCATCTGAAAAAGCAATTTAGAGAACGAAATATAATTTGTTTGATTGCTATATTATATAGAAGAAACACAATACAAAAGTGTAGAAATACATTTGAAAATACATCTGAAAAGAACAAACAGGAGGAAAAACATATGTCAAAAGGCAGATTTGGCGTTCACGGCGGCCAGTACATTCCAGAGACTCTGATGAATGCGATGCTGGAGCTGGAGGAGGCATACAAAAAATATAAGGATGATCTGGAGTTCAACAGAGAACTCACAGAGATGCTCAACGAGTATGCGGGAAGACCTAGCAGACTTTACTATGCGGAGAGAATGACAAAGAATCTGGGCGGAGCGAAGATATACCTCAAGAGAGAGGATCTGAACCACACAGGAGCGCACAAGATCAACAACGTAATCGGACAGATGCTTCTTGCCAAGAGAATGGGCAAGACAAGAGTTATCGCGGAGACCGGTGCCGGACAGCACGGTGTTGCAACAGCTACAGTTGCAGCCATGATGGGCATGGAGTGTGAGATATACATGGGCGAGGAGGACACGATCAGACAGGCTCTCAACGTGTACAGAATGAGACTCCTGGGCGCAAAGGTTCATCCGGTTAAGACCGGAACAGCCACACTGAAGGATGCGGTATCTGAGGCATTCCGTGAGTGGACAAGCAGGATCGATGATACACACTATGTACTCGGCTCAGTCATGGGACCATATCCTTTCCCTGAGATCGTCCGTGATTTCCAGGCTGTGATCAGTAAAGAGATCAAGGCACAGCTCATGGAGAAGGAGGGAAGACTCCCTGATGTCGTCATGGCATGTGTGGGCGGCGGTTCAAATGCCATCGGAGCTTTCTATGATTTCATACCTGACGAGAGCGTCAGATTGATCGGCTGTGAGGCGGCTGGCAGAGGTGTTGATACATTCGAGACTGCGGCAACTATTGCGACTGGAAAGCTTGGTATATTCCACGGCATGAAGTCTTACTTCTGTCAGGATGAATTTGGCCAGATCGCACCTGTATATTCGATCTCAGCGGGACTTGACTACCCGGGAATCGGACCTGAGCATGCATACCTTCACGACATCGGACGTGCAGAGTATGTGGCGATCACAGATGACGAGGCAGTTGATGCATTTGAGTATCTGTCAAGGATTGAGGGAATCATCCCTGCGATAGAGAGCGCCCACGCTGTGGCTTACGCCATGAAGCTGGCACCTACAATGGATAAGGATAAAATAATAGTGATAAATGTATCAGGACGTGGCGACAAGGACGTTGCAGCCATCGCAAGATACAGAGGGGAGGATCTTCATGAGTAATATATCAAAAGCATTTGAACATGGAAAAGCATTTATACCATTTGTGACATGTGGCGATCCGTCGCTGGATGTGACAGAGGGGGTAGTATACGCAATGGTTGAGGCCGGTGCAGACCTTATAGAGCTGGGAATCCCATTCTCAGACCCGACAGCTGAGGGCCCGGTCATCCAGGGCGCAAATATAAGAGCATTGGCAGGCGGCGTGACGACAGACAAGGTATTTGACCTTGTGAGAAAGCTCCGCAAGAAGGTGACAATACCTATGGTGTTCATGACATATGCAAATGTCGTGTTCTCGTATGGTTCGGAGAGATTCATCAGCACATGCAAGGAGATCGGCATAGACGGTCTGATCCTTCCTGACATTCCTTACGAGGAGAAGGACGAGTTTGACGGAATCTGTAAGCAGTATGATGTGGATCTCATTTCACTCATCGCACCTACATCCCATGAGAGAATATCCATGATCGCAAATGATGCGAGTGGATTTATATATTGCGTGTCTTCACTCGGCGTAACCGGAACCAGAACCAAGATCACCACAGACATAGGTGCAATGGTCGATCTGGTGAAGAAGGCGAAGGACATCCCTTGCGCTGTAGGTTTCGGAATATCCACACCTGAGCAGGCAAAGCAGATGGCGGAGAAGTCAGACGGTGTCATCGTCGGTTCAGCCATCGTCAAGCTGTGTGCCCAGTACGGCAAGGACTGCGTGCCTTATGTGAGAGATTATGTGAAGAGTATGAAGGATGCGATAAGGTAGGAAATTAATAATTTTATTAGGAATCCCTGATGTATATACAACATCAGGGATTTTGTAATTTAATTAAATTACAATTGACAGAGAGAGAAAAACGAAGTATCATACATATATAAAGATACGTAATTCACCTGAATTACCATAAAATGAGAGGAGGGTGAAATGGAGAAAAAAAGGTTGAATGAGTTGGTTACGTTCACTATAGGTAAAAACATAACTCGTTTGAAAGGCAGCAGCGATATGGCTGAGGATCTGTATGTACCAGAAGATTTTAACAAAGACCTTTTGGGGATAAATGAGACATGTGAAGGTATGGGATGTGTGATCAATTTAATAAAGTCAAAAGCTGCACCGCTATCTGTTCAAACACAGAGGAAATGTATCACATCGAATTTCCTTAAGTGCAGTTTTGATCCTAAAAAATTAGATCCGTGGTTCTTCTGCTACCAATTTAATGAAGGAAGATATTTTGCGCAGCAGATAAGCAAGTATTACCAAGGAAATACACTCAGTGTTAAAAAAATAAACATAAAGAGTGTTGGAGAAGTAAATATACAATTACCAGATATTCAAAAACAGCGTCTTATAGGAAACATATACCGACAGGCAATAAGACAAAGATATTTGATGATAGAGCAGGCTGAGGATATAGCCAACGCTACATTTGAAACACTTAGGAAGATGGAGGAGGATTACTAATGACAGAAGGAAAAGATTTATTACAGGTATTATGGAGCGGGGCCGATGTCCTGAGGGGAAAGATGGATGCAAATGAATACAAGACATACTTGCTGGGATTGGTTTTCTACAAGTATCTGTCTGATTCGTATCTGTCCAAAGTTTATGATCTATTAAATGATGAAACTCCGGATGATCTTGAAGAGGCGCAGGATGAGTACGAGAGTGCCATGAATAGCAATGATGCGAATGATCTTCTTGAAGAACTTCAGGAGTCACTGAGATATACGCTTGATCCTGATATGACCTACGTCAGCATGCTCAGAGATGTAAAGAACAATAGCTTTAACAGAGAAAAACTGCAGGCAGCTTTTAACAGAATTCAGGAGTCGGATGAGATATTCAACGGATTGTTTGCTGATGTGGATCTGTATTCAAATCGTCTTGGAACAGGGGATCAGAAACAGAGTGCAACGGTTGCAGAAGTTATAAGAGTTCTCGATGGTGCTGATCTGATCCATACAAAAGGGGATATCCTTGGAAATGCATACGAGTACCTCATAGGTCAGTTTGCATCGGAGACTGGGAAAAAGGCTGGTGAGTTTTATACCCCACATGGTCCGGCGCAGATATTGTGTAGAATTGCTATGACAGGACAGGAAGATAAGAAGGGACTTCAGGTATATGATCCATGTATGGGTTCTGGATCACTAATGCTTAGCTGTAGAAATTATTCCAGTGAGCCGGAATATATCAAGTATTACGGACAGGAACTTATGCCTTCAACATATAATCTGGCGAGAATGAATATGTTTCTGCATGGCGTACTTCCAGAAAATCAGCATTTGAGAAATGGAGATACACTGGATGCGGACTGGCCAACCGGTGAGGATACTGAATTTGATGTGGTAACAATGAATCCTCCATATTCAGCAAATTGGAGCGCTGCAGAGGGATTTAAGCAGGATGAGAGATTTATGGATTACGGTGGAAAGCTGGCTCCAAAGTCAAAGGCAGACTACGCGTTCCTCCTACATGGATTCTATCATCTTAAGCAGACAGGAACCATGGCGATAGTACTTCCTCATGGAGTTCTGTTCAGAGGTGCTGCAGAGGGAACTATAAGACAGATACTTCTCGAAAATGGTTCAATATATGCTGTTATAGGACTTCCTTCAAATATGTTCTACAACACATCAATTCCTACATGTATCATTGTTCTCAAAAAGCACAGAGAGGGAAGAGATGTCCTGTTCATCGATGCATCAAAGCAATTTGTGAAAGAGAAGAAACAGAATGTCATGCAGGATGAGCATATCGATCATGTGGTTGAACTGTACAACAACAGACAATCCGTTGATAAGGAAGCATATCTGGCATCGTATGATGATATTGTAAAGAATGACTTCAATCTCAACATACCGAGATATGTAGATACCACGGAGGAAGAACCGGAAATAGATATCAAGGCACTCACCCAGAGCATTTGTGATACGGACAAGGAGATCAAGGAAGGAAATGAAGCACTTCTGTCAATGATGAGAGAACTTACCTTCGACAGTGATGAAACCAGAGATGCTGTTGCGGACCTGATAAGTGTATTGGAGGGAATGTAAATATGGCAAATAAACCGAAGATAAGATTTAAAGGATTCGATGATGCTTGGGAACAGCGTAAGTTACTAAGTTGCATTCAAAGCATTACTGATTTTAGAGGTAGAACACCCAAAAAACTTGGTATGGATTGGAGTGAAAGTGGCTATTTAGCTTTATCAGCACTTAATGTAAAAGATGGTTATATTGATTTTTCACAAGATGTTCATTATGGGAACCAAGAGTTATACGATAAGTGGATGAGTGGTAAAGAATTACATAGAGGTCAGGTGTTATTTACAACAGAAGCACCTATGGGGAATGTTGCTCAAGTACCTGATAATAAAGGGTATATCCTTAGTCAGAGAACTATCGCATTTGATGTTGAAGAAAAAATATTATCAGAAAATTTTTTGGCAACTCTATTAAGAACACCAAATGTGTTTAATGACTTAATAGCACTTTCGAGCGGCGGAACAGCTAAAGGAGTAAGTCAAAAATCTTTATCAGGATTAGATGTTGTAATTCCAAAGAATATTGATGAGCAAAACAAATTAGCTGATTATTTTATCAATCTTGATAACCTTATCACCCTTCATCAGCGTAAGTGCGACCAGATGAAGGAATTAAAAAAATACATGCTGACAAAAATGTTCCCACAAAATGGTGCAAAAGTTCCGGAAATTCGATTTGATGGATTTATTGACGATTGGGAACAGCGTAAGTTGGGGGAAGTTGCTGAATACAGGAATGGGAAAGGACACGAGGACAAACAATCTGATTATGGAAAATATGAACTTGTAAATCTCAACTCTATATCAATAGATGGAGGGCTTAAGTCGTCTGGACGGTTTGTAGATGAAGCACAAGAAACTTTACTTAAAGATGATTTGGTCATGGTGTTGAGCGACGTTGGTCATGGAGATTTATTAGGAAGAGTCGCGTTAATCCCTGAAAATAACCGGTTTGTTTTAAATCAGAGAGTCGCGTTATTGAGAGTAAGGGATAATACAGATGTAAGATTCCTTTTTTCAATAATTAACGCTAACCAACAATATTTTAAAAGAGAAGGAGCTGGCTCATCGCAGTTAAATATTTCTAGAGATAGCGTAGAAAATTTTATTGTTAATAGTCCAACTGTAGATGAACAGAAAAAGATTGGGACATATTTTACAAACCTTGATCACCTTATCACCCTTCATCAGAGTAAGTGTGAAAATCTAAAAAATCTCAAGGAATACTTGTTAAGAAACATGTTCGTATAGTTAATATACAATTTATTTACATAATGTTAATAGAGAGCCGGTCAGTCCGGCTCTCTTTGCTATAAAAATTGCTATTGCAATGCCAAAATTATATTTATTGTTGTTCAAATGCAATAATCAAAGCGTAAAAATTCAACAAAGTTTATATAAACATATTCTTAAGCATATATTTTTTTATTTCACGAAGTTCATTACACTTATGCTGATGAAGGGTGATAAGGGTGTCAAGCTGCTTAAAATAGA
>ERZ780076.999-NODE-999-length-10265-cov-2.379040_pt1 | contig 10265 bp, 6 predicted proteins | sample MGYA00511022_ERZ780076 | MGnify/ENA primary metagenome ERZ780076 (study PRJEB29588, sample SAMEA2148733) | human gut metagenome | biome: human gut; feature: human-associated habitat; material: faeces | place: Denmark | collected 2008/2010 ... | reverse complement strand
GAAGATATATGGAATTAAGACCACATTACAGAACAATCGTTTTATCTGACATTCATTTGGGGACATCCCATTCAAAAGTGGACGAAGTGAGTGATTTTCTTAGTACGGTAGATTGCGACCGTCTAATCCTTAACGGTGATATTATTGACGGATGGCATTTGCAGAAATCGGGTGTAAAAAAGTGGAAGGCTGAACATACCCGTTTTTTTAAGATTATTATGAAAATGATGGAAAAATGCGGAACCGAAGTTATCTATGTACGCGGCAATCACGATGATTTTCTGGACAATCTGGTTCCATTGCAGTTTTCCAATATAAGTATTGTCCGAGACTATATCCTTGAAAGTAACGGGCGTCATTATTTCGTAACGCACGGCGATGTTTTTGACAAAGTTACTACTGAAATGAAATGGCTTGCCCAACTGGGAGATGTGGGATATACATTGCTCCTCTGGATGAATGGAATGTATAATAAGTATAGGACAAAACATGGAAAGCCATACTATTCGTTGTCTCAAGCCATAAAGCATAAAGTTAAGTCTGCAGTGTCATATATATCCGATTTTGAAAGTGTACTAGTCGATTTTGCACGAAAGCGTGAATGCGACGGTGTTATTTGCGGTCACATCCATCATCCTGAGAACAGAATAATAGGTGGAATACATTATTTAAATTCAGGCGACTGGGTTGAAACACTTTCCGCACTTACTGAAGACGAAAACGGTAACTGGGAAGTAGTTAATTATTCCGATGTTATAGAACAAATAAATAAACCTGTAAAACTTTCAATTTTATCTGTTGCGTCATGAAATTTCTGTTTATAGTCCAGGGAGAAGGACGTGGACATCTTACACAAGCGATAACACTGGAGAATGTGCTTTTAAGAAGCGGTCACGAAGTTGTGGAAATACTTGTAGGCAAAAGTGAGTCAAGGCGTTTGCCGGGATTTTTCACACGTAGCGTACATGCACCTGTAAAACAATTTGTAAGTCCTAATTTCTTGCCTACACCTGCAAACAAACGTGCCAATATAACACGCAGCATCTTATACAACATAGCCAAGACGCCTGAGTATATCAACAGTATGCGTTACATAAACGACAGTATCAGAAAGACTGGCGCAGATATGGTTATTAATTTCTATGAACTCCTGACAGGACTGACATATTTCTTTTTCCGCCCCAACGTACCACAGGTTTGTATAGGACATCAGTATCTGTTCTTGCACAAAGATTTTGAATTGCCCGGTAAAAACAAGTTTGGCATGAAAATGCTGAATATGTTCACACGGCTTACAGCGCTTGGCGCCTGTGAACATCTGGCTCTCTCATTCCGCAGTATGAATGACGACAATAAGAACAGGATAAAGGTAGTACCGCCGCTACTGAGGCGTGATGTATTCCGGCAGGAAACGTCCGATGGAGATTATATACATGGTTATATGGTCAATTCAGGTTTTGCCGAATGCGTGATGAGATGGCATAAGGAAAATCCTCAAACACCTTTGCGCTTTTTCTGGGACAGATGGGAAGAAAAACCTGTAAAAAAGATAGATGATACACTTTCTTTTTATCAACTGGACGATGTGGAGTTCTTAAGACAAATGTCAGGTTGTAAAGCGTATGCCAGTACAGCTGGGTTTGAGTCTGTATGTGAAGCCATGTATCTTGGAAAACCGTTGATGATGGTACCTGCACATATAGAACAGGAATGCAATGCATTCGATGCCATGAAAAGTTCCGCAGGAATAGTGGATAATGATTTTGATTTAAGTAAGCTGCTGGACTTCGCAGAGACATACAGGCCTGATGAAAGATTCAGAAACTGGGTAAACTCGGCGGAATATATGATTGTCAATGAACTTGAAAGTCTGCTTTACACCGATATTGTTCCAAACATGTATATGGTAGAAGAATATATATAATGAAACTAAGTTTTATTGCCTTAAATATGGACTGTACGGATTTTTTTTGTAAATTGCAATAATATTGTAACACATATTGCTTTCCTTTGTAGAAAATATCGTAATTATGGCACAAAAGAAAAAAGATAATCCGTATTTGGAAAGGGATATCAGTTGGATGTACTTCAACAGACGTATTTTACAAGAAGCCACACGCAGTCATGTCCCTTTGCTTGAGAGAATGGCTTTTCTAGGAATATACTCAAATAACCTTGATGAGTTTTTCCGTGTCCGTGTAGCCTCGCAGAACCGTATTGCCGAATGCGAAGAAAAATCGGCTGAAAAAGACAGGGAAAAAGCCAAAAAGATTATAAAGAAAATCAGCAAACTCAATTCAGAGTATGCCAAAGAGTATGAGCAGGCTGTAAAAAGCGTTATATCAGACCTTGAAAAAGAAAATATATTCATTGTTGACAATGAGAATATTTCTCCAAGCCAGCTTGAATATATACGTTCGTATTATAAGGAGAAGTTAAATGGTTTTATAGTCCCGGTGTGGTTCTCGGCCGTAAAAACCCTTGATTCAGAAACAGATGAAAATATTTATCTGGCTGTAAAACTTCAGAAAGATAATAACTCAAAAACAATCACCGACTATGCGTTCCTTGAATTGCCGGTAGGATTGTGCGGACGTTTCGTGCGCCTTCCGGATTCAGACGGAAAGAGCTATCTCATGTATCTGGATGATGTTGTAAGATGTTGCCTCCCTATTGTTTTTGAGGGTCTGGGATATACTAATTTTGAGGCATATGCGTTTAAGTTCACGCGCGACGCTGAGATGGAGATTGACAATGACCTCAGAACAGGTACTTTGCAGAAGATTTCCAAAGGAGTAAAGAGCCGTAAGCGTGGTGAGCCTCTCCGTGTGATATATGACGGTGACATGCCTAAGGATTTGATGAAACGTGTACTAAATAAACTGGATGTTGACGCATGGGACACAATTCTCAGTGGCGGACGTTATCAGAACCACAAGGACCTGATGAAATTCCCGGACTGTGGAAGGACAAACCTGAAATACCCGACATGGACTCCTATAATGAAAAAAGAGCTTGACGGTCCTGAAAGTCTGCTTTCAAAGATTCAGGAAAAAGACCGTTTTATCCATGTGCCGTATCATAATTTCGATTCGTTTATCAGAGTGCTTCAGGAAGCTGCTGTCAGTAAGAAAGTAAGCAGCATTAAGATAACTCTATATCGTCTTGCAAAGGAATCAAAAGTTGTTAAGGCACTTATCGGCGCTGCCAGAAACGGTAAGAAAGTGACAGTTGTGATAGAACTGCTAGCACGTTTCGACGAGGCTTCAAATATCAACTGGTCCAAGAAGATGCAAGATGCGGGTATAAAGGTTATCTTCGGAGTTGAAGGTTTGAAAGTTCACTCCAAAATAACACATATCGGTATGAAAACCGGTCCGGATATAGCATGTATAAGCACAGGAAACTTCCATGAAGGCAATGCACGCATGTACACCGACTGCGTTCTTATGACAGCTTCAAGGAGACTGGTAAACGATGTTGATTCCGTTTTCGATTTTATAGAACGCCCATACACACCGATTAAGTTTAAAGACTTGCTTGTCTCTCCAAATGAAATGAAGAACAAGTTTATAGCTCTTATAAACAATGAGATAAAGAACCGCAAGGCAGGAAAACCCGCATATATAAAGGTAAAGATAAACCATATCACCGACCCTGTTATGGTTGAAAAACTATATGAGGCTTCTCAGGCCGGAGTTAGCATTGATTTGGTTGTACGTGGTAACTGTTCTTTGGTTCCGGGAATACCTGGAGTAAGTAGCAATATAAGGATTACAGGTATAATTGACCGTTATCTGGAACACTCACGTATATTTATCTTTGCCGCAGGAGGAGAAGAAAAGATATTCATGGGTTCTGCCGACTGGATGCCACGCAATCTTGACAACCGTGTAGAAGTGATAACTCCGGTTTATGACCCTGCTATAAAGGGCGAATTGCGACGCATTGTCGATTATGGACTTAAAGATACATTGCAGGGACGTATAGTCGATGGCTATGGTGACAACAAGTTTGTTTCCCTTGCCGACGATGAGACACCGTTCCGTTCCCAGGAAGCTCTTTACAACAGCTATCTTGCTGAAAACGAATAGATATTATAGCTTGATTTTTCACACGTTGCTTGTTGCCTGCCCGTAAGGGTATGGTGGCAAGCAATTATTCGCATTTATAAACTTATTGTTAAAATATAAAAAACAAATACTATGAGTAAAGAAATTGAAACAATGCAGAATGGTGTAAACTATGCTGCCATAGACATCGGTTCCAATGCCGTGCGTTTACTTATCAAGCATTTGGAAGAAACAAAAGAAGGAGTCAAGTTCTCAAAAGTTTTGTTATTGCGTGTCCCTCTCCGATTGGGATTTGATGTTTTCTCTAAAAACAAGATTTCCGATAAAAGGGCTAAGAATATGCTTCGTCTGATGAAGGCATATAGCCATCTGATGAAGATATACGACGTGAAGGATTATCGTGCATGCGCCACATCCGCAATGCGTGACTCAAAGAACGGTCCTGAAATAATAAAGCGTATAGCGAAGGAAACCGGTATTGAGATAGAAATTATTGACGGTCAGGAAGAAGCCAAGATAGTATATAACAATCATGTGGAATCTATAGAAGACCGCAAAGGCAACTATATGTATGTTGATGTAGGCGGTGGAAGTACGGAAATAAACCTGCTGTCAAAGGGGCAACTGGTATGCAGCCGTTCATATAACATAGGTACGGTACGTATCCTCAATGAAGCTGTAAAGGAAGACGAGTGGAGCAGACTCAAAAATGATATGGCAGAACTAGCCTTGTCGTATCCTGACACCAACATCATCGGTTCGGGAGGTAACATCAACAAGCTGTACCGCATGATAGAGAAAAAAGACAAGAAACGTGCCCGTATGACAGTCGCGTCACTGGAAGAACTGCATAACGAGTTGAAACAATTGACAGTAACCGAAAGAATGCAGAAATTCAATCTAAAGCCTGACCGTGCCGATGTAATAGTTCCTGCAGGCGACATATTCCTTACCATTGCCGGAATAATAAAGGCCACATATATTTATGTGCCTGTTATAGGTCTTGCCGATGGCGTTATAGACGGCATTTATTTGCGAAACAAATGGAAAGCCTTGAATAATGAGGCATAATATATAAAAAACAGACATGGCGGAACCGAAATACTGTTCCGCCATGTCTGTTTTTTTGTTAAAGTCAATGTTAGAATCTGCATCTTAAATCGACACCTATCTGCATTGGGCGTCCCATCTGTGCAAAACCTCTGTTCATAGATTCAAAGTAGAAAGCCTGATATTCTGTATTAAGAGCATTGTTAATCCAGATACCAATCTGTCCGTTACCCTTGTTCAGGCTGATGCGTCCGTTCAGTGTTCCGTAAAGATTCTGGTATGCATTGTTCTGTTCAGTCCAATAAATACGTCCTGCTCCCTTATAATTGGCATTCAGCATGATATTGTCCAGCCATGCGCCACTTTTCATACGGAAGATATATTGTCCGCCTACGGTGAATGTATGTTCAGGTACAAATGGTACATAGTTTCCATTATAGTTAACCTCGTCGCTTACTACATAGTCAGTAAATGTGGCGTGCGTATATCCATAATTGCCGTTTATGCTGAATACATCTGTTATCTGTGCTTTCAGTGCCAGCTCTCCACCTATGCTTCTGCTCTTTCCTGCATTTACGGTTATTCGTCCTAGTCCGCTTGCCGCAAAGCGTGAAATCTGCTGGTCGTGAGTGTCCATATAGAATGCAGCCACATCAGCCTGCAAACGTCCGTCAAACATTGTCATGTGCGAACCGATTTCGTAGTTCCATGAATATTCAGGCTTATACATAGTTGTTTCCTGGATATTGAATTCATAATGAGGAATTTTGTCCCCTCCCATCTGAGATACCATACCATGACTATTTTCGTCCAATGTAGTTATCATTCCATTAATCATTTCGCCTTGTACTATTTCAGAGAACATCTGTATGTTATATCCGCCAGAACGGTATCCCTTGGACACAGAAGCATATATATTATTACTCTTGTTGAAATCATATTGCAAAGCGAACTTAGGCAATAACTGTATATAATCATGATTTATTTTACCGTTTACACTTGGTGATGAACTTAAACCTTCAAAAGGCTTAGGCATTACGGCAATCTTGAAATCAAAATTAATATTACTATTGGAATTATAATCCAGCCAATATCTTTCATACTCCATCCTTAAACCGGCCGTAAATGACAGTCCATCTATAAATATATCGTTTATAGTAGATTGATGATATATTCCGGTGCTAAGCATAGGAGACTTAAAGTTTCCACCTATTAATATATTCTCGTCTGTTATATCAAGACTCATATCAGGCATCATTGGTTTTTCTTCCTTGATTTTCTTGAATATACCGTTAACATTGTCTTCCATCAAAGATGATATTCCATCCTCATGAAAAGTCACAGGTCCCTCAGTATTAAGCCATTGATAGAAACCGCTTACACCTGTAGTCCACTGCCAGCGGCGTCCAGGCTTTGACTTAAGCACTATTTCCTCGCTTAATGTTTTGGAGTTCTGTCTTTGTGACATAGTATAGACATTCTTTCTTGTGAAATCCTGGTCGAGGTTCATCTCATCTTTCAGATACTGGAAACCTGTCACACTGCTCAGAATAAAGTTTTCAGCCTGATGCTCAAGGTTCAGACCTCCGTTAAGAAGATGACGCATATATCCACATTCGTTATTGTAAGCCACCTTGCCTAAATCGCCTTTCAGGTCCTGATAATAAATGTCAGTTTCGGAAATACTTGTCAGCTGATACGGGTAACCTCCCTGATTTGAGTATTCGTAATTTACTGTAAAATCAAGTTTAAGATTGTCCTTTGGCAACCAGATAGCTCTCATTCTTCCGCCTACTTCGTCACTTTTGTCTATCTTTTCGTTGTTGCGTGCCGTATTTTCAAAGAACCCTCCCTCATGTTCGTAGAAAGCACCTGCGGAGAAAGCAAACTTGTCCGATATACGGTGGTAATGGTTTACTGACGCTTTGTAGTTATTATAGGTAGCTGCTCCCAGACTTATATCGGTACCCTGATATGAGAAAGGAGATTTGGTAAATACACGTATCAATCCTCCCATCGTATTACGTCCGTAGAGTGTACCTTGCGGGCCTCTCAATACGTCTATGCGTTCTATGTCAGAATAGTTGAAATCGAAAGCCGATTTGTCTATGAAGGGAATATTGTCAACGTACAGTCCTACGGCCGGAGTATTTATTCGCGAACCTATACCTCTTACATATACAGATGTGGTAAGTTTTGACCCGTAATCAGGAATGAAAAGATTTGGAACCAGACCGGAAAGAGATTTTACCGATGTAACAGAGTTGTTTCTCATATCTCCCTGCGAGAATGATGTAGCAGAGATTGGCTGCTGTCTCAGTCTGTTGTTTTCCTTTGGTGTGGCTATCACCACTACCTCTTCTATGTCTATCACTCTTGTAGTATCTGCCGGTGCGTCTATCGCTTCTTTTACGATTGAGGCATTTACCGGTGTCACAGCCGAAACAACAGCGGCACCCGCTGCCATTATCTTCAATGATTTTAGAACTGTACTTTCTTTCATATTTAGTCTGTTTATCGTTTTTATAAATCCGGATGCAAAGGAAATCCAAATAATGAAAACGTACAATCCTAATTTATTATGATTTTAAATGCTGTCAGCATCAATATAACCGTTCATTACGGCATAGATGGCAAGTCCTGATACAGATTTTATTCCGAGTTTTTCGGTTATGTTTTTCCTGTGTGATATAACAGTTGTCAGACTGATGTTTAACTTGTCTGCTATCTCCTTGTTTATCAGTCCTTTTGTGACAAGCACAAGCACTTCTATCTCTCTGGCCGATAGCGTGTTTGCCGATTCGTAAGCAGATGGTTTTACTGGATGATGTGTCATTTCATGTCCTCTGCTACGCATGTCGATAAAGGCTTTAATCAGTTTTTCCTGAGGCAGACATGTGTTCAGTACCGGAACTCCTATAGGTATTTGCGGTTCTCCGGCTGAAAGCACTATGGTCTTGGGCTTTCTGTCAATGAAGAAAGCCGTATGTTCAAAGTATATTGATATGGCTACGAAATAATGGGCATACATGTCCGGCGTATCGTCGATGAGCTGTTCGAACGATGCGAATGTTCTTATTATGGCTTGCGGTATCAGTTCTTCAAGGATTGTCCGCAAGCCCAACGTTGCCAGAGTATTTCTTTCTATTATTGCTATTTCTGGAGTCATCTTTTCGTTGTATAAGCTATATTCAAACTCTCATAAATTCCGCCACAGCTTCAGCGCATCTTTCTCCGTCAACTCCGGCTGAAACAATACCTCCCGCATATCCTGCACCTTCTCCGCATGGGAATAATCCCTCAACAGTGACATGTTGCAATGTATCATTGTCTCTTACTATCCTTACTGGAGCCGATGTACGTGTTTCCACCGCAATCATCACTGCATCGTTGGTGAGGAAACCACGTGAACTTCTGCCGAACATCTCAAAACCTTTACTCAGACGTTCGCTAATGAATTTAGGCATCCAGAAGTGTAGCGGAGATGATATAATGCCTGGGCTGTAAGATGTTACAGGCAAATCGTAACTCAGTTTCTTTCTTGTGAAATCCACCATTCTTTGTGCAGGAGCGGTCTGTCGCATGTTTGCCTGCTGCCAGCATATCTGTTCCAGTCTTTCCTGAAACTGCATCATGGCAAGTACAGACTGTTCTCCGTCTTTAGTGGTTTGGCGAATCAGTTCTTCAGTCTGCTGCTCTGCAGAGCCTTCAAAGACTTCGCATGCCTGTAGTTGCAGGGTAGGATCGTTCAGGTCTTCAGGACGTATTTCCACCACCATACCAGAGTTGCTCCCTTTCGTACCACGGTTGCTTGGGCTCATTCCGTTTACAACTAGCTGGTGAGGCCCGCTTGCGGCCGGAACTACGAAACCGCCCGGACACATACAGAAGCTGTAAACACCCCGTCCGTCCACCTGTTGTACAAAACTGTATTCGGCTGCCGGCAGATATTTACCCCTGCCATTCTTGTTATGGTATTGTATCTGATCTATCAGCATTGACGGATGCTCCAGACGCACACCGACAGCAAGACCTTTAGTCTCCATTTTAACCCCGTTTGCATATAGCCAGCGATAAACATCGCGTGCCGAGTGTCCGGTGGCAAGTATTACCGGACCTTTGAATGTCCTACCGTCGTTGGTTTCTATGCCGATAACCTTGTTCTTTTCTATAATGATAGCGTCCATTCTGGTCTTGAAATGAACTTCTCCACTGCATTCCAGAATGGTGTTCCTCATGTTCTCAATCACCCTCGGCAACTTGTCTGTTCCTATGTGGGGATGAGCGTCTATAAGTATCGAAGTGCTTGCTCCGTGCTGGCAGAATACATTCAGAATTTTGTCCACATTGCCACGCTTCTTACTTCTCGTGTAAAGCTTACCGTCGGAATATGCGCCTGCGCCACCTTCACCGAAACTGTAGTTTGACTCTGGATCAACTTTATGCTCACGGCTGATTTTTGCCAGGTCTTCCTTTCTTTCGCGTACGTTCTTTCCGCGTTCAATCACTATCGGACGCAAACCTAGTTCTATTAGTCGCAGTGCTGCAAACAGTCCTCCAGGACCGGCGCCTACAACTATCACGGCTGGTTTTCCGCTTACGTTCTTGTATTCTGTGGGGGTATATTCCTGTGTCTCCGGAACCTCGTTTATGAACACCTGTACCTTTACGTTTACATATATGGTGCGCTGACGTGCGTCGATACTTTTCTTCAGCACTCTTACGGCATTGATAGTCCTTATATCGAGTCCTTTTTCCCTACTGATATATGTCTTAAGCGACTGTTCGCTTGCGGCCTGTTCCGGCAATATTCTGAGTTGATATTCGTTTACCATTTTTTTTATTATTAGTTTACGAGTTGACAGGTTGACGAGTTAACAAGGTTACCATTCGTATAAATGGCCTGTCAATTAACTTGTAACTATAGCCTTGTTGCCTATAATCTTCATCCGAAAAGTTCCCTGAATGCTTCTTCCACTTTTCTTACTGGAACAAGTTCTATCTTGATTTTCTTTTTGTCCAATCCTTGCATATTATGTTTCGGCACAAGCATGCGTGTGAAACCTAGTTTTTCCGCCTCGCTGATTCTTTGTTCAATCCTGTTTACAGGGCGGATTTCTCCACTTAGCCCCACTTCGCCTG
>ERZ780076.987-NODE-987-length-10384-cov-3.719818_pt1 | contig 10384 bp, 10 predicted proteins | sample MGYA00511022_ERZ780076 | MGnify/ENA primary metagenome ERZ780076 (study PRJEB29588, sample SAMEA2148733) | human gut metagenome | biome: human gut; feature: human-associated habitat; material: faeces | place: Denmark | collected 2008/2010 ... | reverse complement strand
GATCGCAAAGGCTGGTCTGGATAAGGAAATCAGCCAGTACTATGCAGCCTTGACCAACATGCACAGTGTGGGCGTCATGGGCGACGAGCGCACCTACGACTACGCCGTGGCCCTGCGCGCTGTCACCACCACTGACTTCATGACTGCTGAGAGCTACAATATGCCCTGGGACGTGCTGGGTACTGTCACCAGCCGCATCGTCAATGAGGTCAAGCACGTCAACCGCGTGTTCTACGACTGCACCGGTAAGCCGCCGGCCACGATCGAGCTCGAGTAATCTGCAAACCTTGAAAAATATTGATGCAATGCAATATTTTAAGAGCTAAAAGACTCTGTGATACTGCTTTGATACTATCAGGCGATTATTCATAAAGAGAGACATGAGAATGCCCTCTGAGAAACGGTAAGTTTTTCAGAGGGCATTTTTGTGTCTTTTATTCTTTACGCCACTTTTTCTTCGGCTCGTACCGGCCGCAACCGTCGGCAGTCTGAGGCCAGTTGAGCTTCCATTCCAGATACTCTTCCTTGGTGATCTCACCCTCCCGGAGCTGTTTCTTGCGGAGCTGCCACTCCTTCAGAAAATCGTCCAGCAGGCGATAGCGGAAGCTGACTGCCATGTGCTTTTCAGGGAAATCTGGGTCGGTGGTGTCTGTGACCTCGTAGAGCCGGGTGCCGGGATAGTGCTCGTCCAGCTCGAACAGAGTGTACATCACATCCTCTGCGGCGTACAGGGTCGGCTCATAGAGAGACCGATAGTTCACATCCAATACCTCCGCAATCTTGCGGAGCAACTCTTCCTTGGGCGTACGGGTGTTGCTTTCGTATTGTGCGATACGGATGTCTGCGCTCTTCTCCTCAAACCCGATGGCAATGCCCAGTTCTTTCTGGGTCATACCTCGGAGGTTGCGGGCACGTTTGATGCGGTCACCGACTGCCATGCGATTGCCTCCTGACTTAAACATATTTGTTGAACCCAGTATAGCACAGAAAAACAGGAGATGCAATAGAAAATAAACAAAAAAGTTTAAGATTTTACCCGAAAACCTCTTGACTTAACGGAATGTGCTTAGTATAATGAGAACGCAAAAAGATAAGCAAAAATGCTTAGTAAAATTGAATGACCGCCAAACTGATCCAAACCGCCAAGACCTTCCGAAAGGAAGCGAGCGCTCCACAAGGGGACGGCACAGCACCGCAAAGGGGATATGCCTGCCGGAAGTCAGCGAGGATGAAGCGGCACCGAAATGAAACTGACAAAGAAAGGACAAAAAATGGCAAACAGCATTTTTATCAAGGCAGACGAGCTGGCAAAGGAACTGGACATCTCCCAGGGTCTGGCGTACAAAATGATTGCCCAGTGGAACGAGGAACTGAGAGCCAAGGGCTACACGACCGTGGGAGGCCGGGTAAGCAGGAGGTACTATCAGGAGAAAATCTACGGGGCAGGGGAGGAGTGATAGGATGCCAGCCTACAAGGACAACAGGCAGGGCACATGGTACGCTTCCTTCTACTTCGAGAACTGGCAAGGTGTGAAGCAGAAGAAGCTGAAACGGGGATTTGCCACCAAGAAGGATGCTCTGGCGTGGGAGCGGGAGTTCCTTCTTCAACAGGCGGCAGACCTGACCATGACATTTGAAGCCTTTGTGGAAATTTATATCACGGACAAAAAGAAGCGACTCCGGGAAAACACATGGTTTACCAAGGAGCATATCATCCGAACGAAAATCTTACCGTATTTCAAAGAAAAGCGGCTCAGCGAGATCAAGCCGCGGGATGTGATCGCATGGCAGAACGAGATGCTGAACTACCGGGACAAAAACGGCAAGGCCTACTCGCCGACCTACCTCAAGACGCTGCATGGACAACTCAGTGCCATTCTGAATCACGCCGTCCGGTTCTACGGGCTGAAATCAAACGCAGCAGCCACAGCCGGGTGCATGGGGTCGGAAAAGCACAAGGAAATGCTTTTCTGGACAAAAGAAGAGTACCTCAAATTCGCAGAAGTCATGATGGACAAGCCGCAATCCTATTACGCTTTTGAGGTCCTCTACTGGTGTGGCATCCGGGAGGGCGAATTGCTGGCTCTGACCCCGGCAGACTTCGACTTGGACAAGGGGCTGCTCTCCATCACCAAATCCTATCAAAGGCTGAAAGGCCGGGATGTGATCACCGACCCGAAAACACCCAAGAGCGTCCGGGTCATCCAGATGCCGCAGTTTCTGACGGACGAGATCAGAGACTATCTGAAATCCCTCTACAAAGTCCAGCCAGACCAGCGGATCTTTGAGGTGACCAAGAGCTACCTGCACCACGAGATGGACAGGGGAGCCAAGGAAGCCGGGGTGAAGCGCATCCGAATCCACGACCTGCGGCACTCCCATGTATCGCTGCTGATCGAGATGGGCTTCTCGGCGCTGGCAATCGCAGACCGGGTGGGGCATGAGAGCGTGGACATCACCTATAAGTACGCCCATCTCTTCCCCTCAAAGCAGCAGGAGATGGCGCAGAAGCTGAACATGGAGCGAAAGGAGGGATGAAGATGGAACGAGTACTCGACCAGCAAGGCCGCTGGCGGAACAAGGTGGTGGCCTTCCGAATGTCCCCGGAAGAGGACGAGGTTCTGGAAGCCAAAGTAAAGCTCTCCGGGCTGACCAAACAGGAGTATATCATCCGCCGCCTGACCGACCGGGAGGTCACCGTGGTAGGCAACCCAAGGGTCTACAAAGCCTTGCGAGACCAGATGAAGCTGATCTATCAGGAATTGCAGCGGCTGGCCGTGGATGAAGAAGTTCCGCCGGACTTGCTGGAGACCCTGCAAATGGTGGCTCTGACGTTAAATGGACTTAAGGAGGAATGCGAATGACGGACAATAGAAAAACGACCGTACCGGGTGCATCTGTTGGCGCAGATGCGGTACAGTCGTCTCACAAAACTAGCACTAATATTATAACAAATTCAGACAAGCAAATCAATCTGCAAGCCGCGAAAAAGTCAAACAATTTCGGGCTGAACACGGTATCAATGACTGAACTGTACGACACAGTATATCCACCCCGAAAGCCCATCGTGAACGAACTGCTGTACAGCGGCACCTACCTCTTTGTAGGAGCGCCCAAGGTGGGCAAGTCCTTCTTCATGGGGCAGCTTGCCTACCATGTGGCGATGGGACTTCCGCTGTGGGAGTACGAGGTGCATCAGGGAACAGTCCTCTATCTGGCCTTGGAAGACGATTACGCCCGGTTGCAGCGGCGGCTCTCCCGGATGTTCGGGGTGGAGGAGACCAGCAATCTCTACTTCGCAACGCAGGCCAAGTCCGTGAGCGAGGGACTTGACCAGCAGTTGGAAGGCTTCATCCGGGAGCACCCGGATGTACGGCTCATCATCATCGACACCCTGCAGAAGGTGCGGGAGATCGGCGGTGACCGATACAGCTACGCCAGCGACTACGAGATCGTGACCAAACTGAAAACTTTCAGCGACAGGTACGGCATCTGCCTGCTGGTGGTTCATCACACCCGGAAGATGGAAGCCGAGGACAGCTTTGATATGATCTCCGGCACCAACGGTCTGTTGGGTGCAGCGGATGGCGCGTTCATCATGCAGAAGAAGCGGCGCACGGACAACACCGCACTACTGGACATCGTGGGGCGTGACCAGCCGGATCAGGAGCTGGCGTTGTCGCTGGACCGTGTATGCTGCGGAGGCCCAAGGAGCCGAAACGGAACTTTGGAAGCTGCCGCCCGACCCGCTTCTGGAAGCGGTGGCAAAGATGCTCAGCCCGGAACAGCCAGAGTGGAGCGGTACGCCCACGGAGCTGCTGGAACGTCTGTCTGGTGTGAGCATACAGGCAAACATCTTGACCCGGAAGCTGAACGTGAGTGCCGACAGGCTCTACAACGATTATGGAATTCGGTACGAAAGTAAGCGCACCCATGAGGGCAGAGTGGTCAAATTAACGTTGGAAAATTCTGGGGCGTGACGATTCGTGACGGTTGTGACGGTATTTTTGCTACTATGTAAAATACCGTCACAATCGACACAACCGACACGGAATGGTGATAATGATGAAAAATGTGCAGATTTCGCAGAAACTTTTCGTCGCCTTGCTGCATTATCATTTGAGCGGCGAAAATGAGTACGAAGAAGTTATTGAACAGGGTTTGGAGCAAAAATTGGATGCGATGCTGCGGCATGAGCTGTATGCCCAGTACAAGACCGCACCCACCGAGGAACAGCGGGAACAGGCCCGGCAGGAGTATCTGGACCGGCGAGGCGTGCCAGAAAGCTTCCGCTGGTGAGTCCCTCTATTGGCAGTGGACAGGAGCGTGTCACGCTCCTGTGAGAAGCAATTAGGCAGGAAGGTGGTGTTGGGGAGGGTAACGGCGAGGTGTAGCGAAACCCCGTCCGTAGACGGAAGCCCCCGGCAGGGCGCAAAGGCATCTTTTGATGGACGGAACGTCTGTCAAAAGTGCTTTTGCGTTACTTTCGACGAAAGTAACAAAGCCTGTGCCGTGTCCGGCACCAGTTACTTCCACAGAGAAAGGACGTGCGATTGAAAAGAACCATTTCCGCAATGCGGGGTCCCGGCTCCCTCAACCATAATCGGAGAAGTTTCACCGCTGAAAACGTAGACCCGGAGCGCAGCAGCCTGAATGTTGTGTACCGGGATGAACCGATTCAGAAGGTGTACCACGAACTTTTTGACGAGGCAGTGAACCGCTACAACGCCAAGCAGAAGCGCAAGGACCGCTGTATCACCGACTACTATGAGCACCTGCGGACAGGCAAGCAGGAAAAGCTCTTCCATGAGCTGATCGTCCAGATCGGTAACAAAGATGATATGGGTGTCCTGACCGAGAATGGTGCACTGGCAAAGGAACTGCTGGACGAGTATATGCAGGGCTTCCAAGAACGTAACCCGACACTGCGGGTGTTCGGAGCATTCCTCCACATGGATGAAGCTACGCCCCATCTGCACATCGACTTCGTGCCGTATGTGTCCGGCTGGAAAGGCAAAGGACTGGGCACCAAGGTCTCCCTGAAGCAGGCTCTGAAGGCCTTGGGCTTTGCAGGCGGCTCCAAACGGGAATCCGAGCTGAACCAGTGGATCAACGCCGAGAAAGAGCAGCTTGCTGCCGTGATGGAGCGGCACGGCATCGAGTGGGAACAGAAAGGCACCCACGAAGAGCACCTGTCTGTGCTGGACTTCAAGAAGCGGGAGCGTAGTAAAGAGGTAGCGGCTCTGGAAGCTGCCAAGCAGGAGTGCCAGACCGACCTGACCGAGATGCAGGAACAGCTGGAAACAGCGCAGACAGCCGTAGAAGCCGCTGAACAGCGGGTACAGAAAGCAGAGCTGACCTACCAGAAGCAGAGCCAGAAGCTGAACAAGCTGGCTCCCATTATGGAAGGTTTGGAAAACCTGTCAGCGCAGTACTCCCAGCGGCCAGAGGAATGGGTGCCAGAAGCAGCCACATTTGAGACCGCCAAGAGCTATCGGGAGAAGAAGGCAATGCCGCTGATCCAGAAGTTGGTGAAGGTACTCTTTGCCCTCCATCGGAAGTACTGGGAGGTCAAGGATGAGCGGGATAAGTATCTGCACTTCTATCAGGACGAGAAGAAAGCTACCCATCATCTAAGCCAGCGGCTGAAAGAGGTGGAGGCTGAAAACTCTCAGTTCTATGCGATGAAACGTGATTTCAGGCGAGTGTGGAACTATTTCGGTGCCGAGAAGATGCAGCAGGTCATTGGGCTTATGAGGGAGCAGGAGCAGACCACAGATAGGAGCCAGAAGAAGAGCAGACAGAGCAGCGTAGAGCTGTAAGATAGGATAGCAGACCCCCGCCAGCGGATATTGGCGGGGGTCTGTACATATAAGTGATAATTCGACAAAAAATGCAATAGCAATATTTATCGGCTTGCAATCACGGAAAAGCTGTGGTACGCTTTACTAGGATAGTATAAAGGGAAAGTATATCCTTTTTGGGAAAACACCATGGTGTACCAATAGTGGTACATTTACTATGTTAAAATGAAAGAAAACAATGCGGGAATCCGCGTTTGATGGAGGAAATAAAAATGGTAGACACCAAAAAAGAGCAGGAACGCGAAGAACTGCACCGTGCAATCTGGGCGATTGCGGATGATCTGCGCGGCGCAGTGGACGGATGGGATTTCAAGAGCTACGTTCTCGGTACGATGTTCTACCGTTATATTTCGGAGAACATTGCCAGCTATATCAATCAGGGCGAAATTGATGCAGGCAACCCAGATTTCCGCTATGAAGATATGTCTGATGCAGAGGCAGAGCAGGCACGAGAAGGGCTGGTACAGGAAAAAGGGTTCTTCATCCTACCCAGTGAGTTGTTCTGCAATGTACGGGCAAAAGCGGCCGGCGATGAAAACCTCAACGAAACGCTGGAAACAGTCTTCCGGCACATTGAGGAATCCGCAAAGGGCAGCTCCTCCGAGGGGCAGTTTGCAGGGTTGTTCGATGATTACGATGTCAACAGCAATAAGCTGGGTGCGACCGTTGCCAAGCGCAATGAGAAGCTCGTGAAACTGCTGAACGGCGTGGCAGATATGAACCTTGGCGATGTGAAAGAGCATGACATTGATGCTTTTGGCGATGCCTACGAATACCTGATGACCATGTACGCCAGCAATGCGGGCAAGTCCGGCGGTGAGTTCTTTACGCCTGCTGATGTGTCGGAACTGCTGACCCGGCTGGGTACCGTAGGCAAGAAGGAAATCAACAAGGTATATGACCCGGCCTGCGGTTCCGGTTCGCTGCTGCTGAAGGCAGAAAAGGTGCTGGGACGGGATGCCGTGCGCAACGGCTTCTTTGGACAGGAAATCAACATCACAACGTATAACCTGTGCCGCATCAATATGTTCCTGCACGACATCGAATTTGATAAATTCGACATTGCCTGTGAGGACACGCTGACCAATCCGCAGCACTGGGATGATGAACCATTTGAGCTGATTGTTTCAAATCCGCCGTACTCCATCAAGTGGGCCGGTGACGAGAATCCGCTGCTCATCAATGACCCGCGCTTTGCCCCGGCTGGTGTTCTGGCTCCGAAGAGCAAGGCAGACTTGGCCTTTATTATGCACTCGCTGGCATGGCTGGCTTCCAACGGTACGGCTGCAATCGTCTGCTTCCCCGGTATCATGTACCGTGGCGGCGCAGAGCAGAAGATCCGCAAATATCTGGTGGACAACAACTTCATTGACTGCATCATCCAGTTGCCGAGCAACCTGTTCTTTGGTACCAGTATTGCCACCTGCATCATGGTGTTGAAAAAGGGCAAAACGGACAATAAGGTGCTGTTCATTGATGCTTCTTCCGAGTGCGTCAAGGTGACCAATAACAACAAACTCACCCCGGAGAACATTAACAAAATAGTGGACACCTTTGCACAGCGGGCAGAAGAAGCACACTTCTCCCATCTGGCGGAGTATTCCGAGGTGCAGGAAAATGACTACAATCTGTCCGTTTCCACTTATGTGGAGGCTAAGGACACCCGTGAGAAGATCGACATTGTAAAGCTGAACGCTGAAATTGCGCAAATCGTAGCACGAGAAAACGAACTGCGGTCCGCCATTGACCAGATCGTGGCAGAAATCGAGGGCTGAGATGGAAAACGAAAAGAAAGATTCTGCATTGACACGTTCTTCTGCGGCGGAATACCTGACCTTTGTTGCCTCTACGGGCGAGGACAAAGACAGCATTGAGATGCGCTACGAGGATGAAAACATCTGGCTGACGCAAAAGATGATGGCGACCCTTTACGATGTATCTGTCGCGGCGATAAACCAGCATCTGAAAAAGATTTTTGAGGATGGGGAATTGCAGGAAGAAGCAGTTATTAAGAAATACTTAATAACTGCCACGGACGGAAAAAAGTACAATACGAATCACTATAATTTACAGGCGATTATTGCGGTCGGCTTCAAGGTGAACAACCAGCGGGCGGTGCGGTTCCGTGTCTGGGCGAACCAGATCGTGGAGCAGTACACCATCAAGGGATGGGCAATGGACGAGGAACGCCTGAAAAACGGCGGCACTGTCCTGACCAAAAAATACTTTGAAGAGCAGTTGGAGCGTATCCGGGAGATTCGCATTTCGGAGCGCAACTTCTACCAGAAACTCACTGACATTTACGCTACTTCGCTGGATTATGACCGCAATGCACTGACCACAAAAGAGTTTTTTGCGAAGGTACAGAACAAGATGCACTATGCCGTGCATCGCCATACAGCGGCAGAACTGATCTATGAGCGTGCCGATGCTGAAAAACCGCACATGGGGCTTCACACATGGAAGGATGCTCCCAACGGCAAAATCAAAAAGAGCGATGTTTCGGTGGCGAAAAATTACCTGACCGAAGATGAAATGAAGTCCATGGAGCTGATCGTTTCGGCATACCTTGACCTTGCCGAGAACCGTGCCCGCCGTCATATCCCCATGACCATGGAGGACTGGGCCAAGCGGCTGGACATCTATTTGCAGGCAGATGATCTGGAAGTGCTGAAGGACGCAGGCAAAATCTCGGCGCAGCTTGCAAAGATGCACGCAGAAACGGAGTTTGAAAAGTACCGTGTGGTGCAGGACAGACTTTACCAGAGCGATTTTGATAGGTACTTGGAGGAAACTATTGGTACAGAGTGACCTAGGTGGAGGCGAAAAGCTGTGGGAAAAATCAGAGAAAACGAGCCGCTACCCCCGCATACGAGATTGTCGTATGATGAATGTTACGCTAAACTGATTTTGGAAAAAATCTTTCCGAACAGATATGAAAATCTACAATTAAGCGATAAGCCAGATTTGAGAGATTTGAAACATAATATTGGTATAGAAGTGACCTCTGTAATTCCAAAAGAAGAGCGAGAGGCATTAAACTTAGCGGCTATGATGCCGTATGTGAACGAACAATCCCAAGAGCGTAGACGCAAGAGATTGAAAAAAATGGGATATCGCTACACGAAGTATGGGATGGCACATCCATCTGAATCCTATATGTATGATGGCGATTTCAATGATGTAAATATAAAAGACACTCCTTGTAAAAGATTTCTTGAAGCATATGAAGAAAAAATAAGAAAACTAAATAGTGGCAATTATGCGGAATTAGAAGGATATGATTTGTATGTTTACTCGGAAGAAGTTATTGATAGTTGGATGATTCCAAAGCTCATACAGGCAGTAAACTCTATCAATGTAGGAGTAAAGAAATATAGATATATCTATTTCGTTACGCTATGTGAAATACTAGTGTTTGATACAGAACATGACGAATGCGCAGGAATTGATATAGCTGGCGGAAGAAAACTTGATGGATTGGGAGAAAAAGCAAGGAAGATAGTTGAGGCTGGTGAAAAAAGATGAGTAAACTGGATGAACTGATTCGGGAACTTTGCCCGGATGGTGTTGAGTATAAGAGATTGGAAGAGTGTTGTACGCTTGTTAAAGGAAAAACCCCGATTCAGAAGGCTGAACCCGGAGAATATCCATTAGTTGTAACGACAAGTGAACGTAGAACGTGCAGTACATATCAATTTGATAAACCGACCGTTTGCATTCCACTAATTTCATCTCGGGGACATGGCGTAGCTAGCTTAAATAGTGTGTACTATCAAGAAGGAAAATTTGCACTTGGAAACATTCTTTGTGGAGTAACTCCGAACGATGAAGATTATCTTAGTGCAAAATTTCTGTTTGAGTATCTGAACTATAAAAAAGATACGTTACTTGTTCCGCTGATGAAAGGTGGAGCAAATGTGTCTATGACGGTAGATTCACTGAAAAGAGTGTCAGTACCGGTTCCACCAATGCAAGTTCAAAGTGAAATTGTAGGTATTTTGAATGGATTTACTAATCTTCTAATGGAGCTTACAGCGGAGCTTACAGCCAGAAAGACACAATATGGCTATTATAGGGATAAATTGTTGACTCCTAAGGATGATGTGGTTGTGGAAACACTTGGCAATATTTGCAGATTTGTGCGAGGCCCCTTTGGCGGAGCATTGAAAAAGGAAATATTTAAACCAACAGGTTATGCGGTTTATGAACAGCAACATGCTATATATCGCAAGCTGGAGTTTAGGTATTATATTGATAAGCAAAAATACGAGGAATTAAAGAGATTTGCAGTTCGTCCGGGGGAAATGATTGTTAGCTGTTCTGGAACGATTGGGAAAACATTTGTGATTCCTGAAAATGCGCCGGAAGGCGTGATAAATCAAGCGTTATTAAAATTAACCCCTACAAGTAGAATCAATGTTTTTTACTTGCAATGCTTTTTTGATAACACAATATCAAAAATATTGAATAGTGTGGCAAGAGGCGGGGGAAAAAAGAATGTTCTTTCTGGTTGTGAA
>ERZ780076.983-NODE-983-length-10409-cov-2.205042_pt1 | contig 10409 bp, 5 predicted proteins | sample MGYA00511022_ERZ780076 | MGnify/ENA primary metagenome ERZ780076 (study PRJEB29588, sample SAMEA2148733) | human gut metagenome | biome: human gut; feature: human-associated habitat; material: faeces | place: Denmark | collected 2008/2010 ... | reverse complement strand
GGCAGTCATGCATAACAGAGAGGTTACAAAACATTTATTATAGGATAGAAAAATACAAGAAAGGAAACCAGCTATGATCAAAACATTAGCAAAACAGATCAAGGAATATAAGAGTGCATCTCTTGTAACTCCTATTTTCATGATCCTGGAAGTAGCCATGGAAATGGTGATTCCGCTCCTGATGGCATCCATCATTGATGACGGTGTGCAGGCGGGAGATATGAAACATATTTTTGCCATCGGTTGTTACATGATCCTGGCAGCTATTGTCGGATTGTTCGCCGGTGTCATGGGTGGTAAATACGGTGCGAAAGCATCCACCGGTTTTGCCAGAAATTTAAGAGAGGCCATGTATGAGAACATTCAGACCTTCTCTTTCTCCAACATTGATAAGTTCTCCACGGCAGGACTGGTCACCCGTATGACCACGGATGTTACCAATATCCAGAACGCTTACCAGATGCTCTTACGTATGTGCTTCCGCGCACCGGTCAGCCTGATCTGTGCTATGCTGATGGCGTTCCTGATTAATGCAAGAGTGGCAAGTATTTATCTGGTGGCGGTAGTGTTCCTTGGAATCGTTATCATTTTTATTATGAGAGCAGTGTCCAAGTATTTCAGTGAAGTATTCAAGAAATACGATGATTTAAATGCCAGCGTACAGGAGAACGTAGCCGCACAGCGTGTGGTAAAGGCTTATGTGCGTGAGGACTATGAGATCGACAAGTTCCATAAGGCCAGCTACAACATCTACAAGATGTTCAAAAAAGCAGAATGTACCATGACTTATGTATGGCCGGTAATGCAGTTTACCGTATACGGCTGTATCCTTGGAATCAGCTGGCTTGGCGCTCACATGATCGTTGCCAGCCAGTTGACTACCGGTGAACTGATGAGCCTGCTGACCTATTGTATGACGATTCTGATGAACCTGATGATGTTAGCCATGATCTTCGTTATGATGACCATGAGCGCTGCCAGCGGAAAGCGTATCGCGGAAGTATTAAATGAAAAGGCGGACATCACCAACCCCGAACAACCTGACTACGATGTGACAGACGGTAGTATCCGTTTTGATCATGTGACCTTCCGCTATAACAAACAGAGTGAGAAGCCGGTACTGGATGATTTGAACTTTGAGATCAAAGCCGGAGAGACCATCGGTATTCTGGGTGGTACCGGTAGTTCCAAGACCAGTCTGGTGAACCTCATCAGCCGTCTGTATGATGTAAATGAGGGTACGGTCTATGTCGGCGGTAAGGATGTCAGAAGCTATGATCTGGAGACTCTGCGTAACGAAGTATCCGTAGTATTACAGAAGAACGTGCTGTTCTCCGGTACCATCTTAGAGAATCTCCGTTGGGGCGACGAGAATGCTACTGAAGAGGAATGCATCCGTGCCTGTCGTCTGGCCTGCGCCGATGAATTCATTGAGAAGATGCCAGAGAAATACAATACCTATATTGAACAGGGCGGAAGTAACGTATCCGGCGGACAGAAGCAGAGACTGTGTATTGCCAGAGCACTGCTGAAAAAGCCGAAGGTACTGATTCTGGATGACTCTACCAGTGCCGTGGATACCGCTACCGATGCGAAGATCCGTAAGGCATTTGCTACGGAGATCCCCGGTACGACGAAAATCATCATTGCACAGCGTATCTCCAGTATTCAGGATGCAGATCGTATCATCGTTATGGATAACGGTAAGATCGATGCATTTGCACCTCACGAAGAATTGCTTCGTACTAATGAGATCTATAAGGAAGTATATGAAGCCCAGACCCAGACGGGTGGCGGCGACTTTGATGAGAATGGAGGTGAGTCATAATGCCAGGACCTATGGGCGGCGGAATGCGTGGACCCGGCAGAAGAATGCAGGGCGGTACACGTATTGAGAATCCGGGAAAAGTATTTAAACGACTGATGGCGTATATCTTTAAAAATTACGGCATTCACTTTATCTTTGTGTTGGTCTGTATTGTACTGAGCGTTGTGGCAAGCATTCAGGGTACTCTGTTCATGCAGAGACTGATCGACGACTATATCATGCCCATGATCGGACAGGAGACTCCGGACTTTGGCAATCTGTTCCGGGAAATTGTCCGTGTGGCTGGTTTTTATCTGGTCGGTGTGGCGGCCACTTATGCTTACAACCGTATCATGGTAACCATAACTCAGGGAACACTGAAGAATCTCCGTGATGATCTGTTCGAACACATGGAAAAGCTGCCGATCAAGTATTTTGATACCCATTCCCACGGCGATATCATGTCCATTTACACCAATGATATTGATACTTTACGTCAGATGATCAGCCAGAGTATCCCGCAGGTATTTTCCAGCTTCATCACCGTAGTCGGTACCCTGGGAAGTATGCTGGTATTAAGTGTGCCTCTGACAGCAGTCAGTCTGATCATGGTGGCACTGATGATGTTCGTCACTGGTAAGGTAGCGGGCTTAAGCGGAAAATATTTCGTAAAGCAGCAGAAGAATATCGGTAAAGTCAACGGTTACATTGAGGAAATGGTGGAAGGCCAGAAGGTAGTCAAGGTATTCTGCCATGAAGATAAGAGTCTGGAGGAGTTCAAGGCTCTGAATGATGAACTGTGCGACAGCGCATACAATGCGAATAAGTTCGCAAACCTGATGGGACCCATCAATGCCCAGCTGGGTAACTTAAGCTATGTGGTATGTGCCATCGTCGGTGGTGCCATGGCGCTGGGTGGTTTCGCAGGACTGACGCTGGGTAAGCTTGCCAGCTTCTTAACTTTTAACAAGAGCTTCAACATGCCTATCAGCCAGGTCAGCCAGCAGCTGAACAGTATCGTTATGGCACAGGCTGGTGCCAAGAGAGTCTTCGATCTGCTGGATGAGCCGGTAGAGACCGACGAGGGATATGTGACCATCGTCCGTGCCAAGAAGGTAAACGGCAAGATCGTGGAGTGTACCGAGAGAACCGGTATGTGGGCATGGAAGCATGTACATCAGGCGGATGGATCTGTAGATTATATTGAATTACAGGGTGAAGTGGTATTCGACGATGTGGACTTCGGTTACAATGATGACAAGATCGTGCTGCATAACATCGAGATGTATGCAAAGCCCGGTCAGAAGATCGCATTCGTAGGCTCCACCGGTGCCGGCAAGACCACGATCACGAACCTGATCAACCGTTTCTATGATATTCAGGATGGTAAGATACGTTATGACGGCATCAATATCAACAAGATCAAAAAAGCGGATCTGCGGAAGTCTCTGGGTATCGTATTGCAGGATACCCATTTGTTCACCGCTACCGTTATGGACAATATTCGTTTCGGTAAGCTGGATGCTACAGACGAGGAAGTCATTGCCGCAGCAAAACTGGCTAACGCGGATACCTTTATCCGTCAGCTTCCGGATGGTTACAACACAGTCCTCACCGGTGACGGTGCGAACTTAAGCCAGGGTCAGAGACAGCTGCTTTCTATTGCCAGAGCAGCCGTAGCGGATCCTCCGGTACTGATCCTGGATGAGGCCACTTCCGCACTGGATAATGATACGGAAGCAGCCATCATGGAGTCTATCAACCGACTGCACGGCCGCAAGACCTTGATCATTATCGCCCACAGATTGCAGACCATTGAAAAATGTGACATTGTCTATCGGGTAGAAGACGGCAGAGCAAAAATAGAACGGGGAAATCTGTAACGCCTATGAGTAAAAAACTGAGCATCATCGTGCCCGTCTATAATATGGCGACGGAGGGAAAACTGAATTATTGTCTGGACAGCCTGGTGGGACAGACCATCCGGGGACTGTACGATTATGAGATCCTCTGCGTGGATGATGCTTCTACAGACGATTCTCTGGAGGTCCTGCTGGATTATCAGAAGCGTTATCCGGAGCTGGTCTGTGTCATTCCGAACCCTGTGAACTTAAGACAGGGCGGTGCCAAAAATGCCGGACTGCGGGTGGCGCAGGGGGAATGGATCGGTTTCATCGACAGTGATGACTGGGTGTCACCGGACTATTACGAGAAGCTTCTGAAAAAAGCGGAAGCAACCGGAGCGGATCTGGTGGGCTGCGATTACAGTCTGGTGGATCATCATACCTTTGAGGTCGGGAAGGTCATCGTCAACAATACACCGGATCAGACCGGGGATCTGACGAAGGAAAAGCATGAGAGACTGTTCATGCGTCCCGGCAGTATGGTGCTGAAAATTTACAAACATAGTGTGATCCGGGAGAATCATCTGGATTTTCCGGAGCATATTTTCTACGAAGACAACTGTGCAGGCCCCTTGTGGAGCCTGTACTTTCGACGTTTTGAGAGAGTGGAGGAACCGCTGTATTATTATTACCAGCATGCGGTGTCCACGGTACATCACATCACGGAGGAAAAATGCCGTGATCGTATGAAAGCAGCAGAACTTTTGTACACGGAATGCGAGAACAGAGGGTTCCTTGCGGAATACCGGGAGCAGATCGAATACCGTTTTACGGAGCTGTATTATGTGATCACTTTATTCTCCTATCTGTCGGGAGTGGAGAAGCCGAAGCTGTCTTTTGTAAAAGAACTACGGGAGGGGACAGAACGACATTTTCCGGAGTTCGACAGGAACAAATATTATCTGGAATATACCGGGCCGGAGGAACGCAAATTCATCGCCATGCAGAAAAAGAGCGATCTGCGGTTCTATCTCTATTACAGGATCCGGCAGTTTGTATGGAAGCTACGGGCCTGAAGGGCGGCCATGGGGCATGAGAAAGATGAGGTTAGGAAAATGAGCAGATTAGCGATTATCACCGCCAGAGGTGGGAGCAAGCGGATCCCGAAGAAAAATATCAGAGATTTTTGTGGAAAACCGATTCTGGCATATTCCATCGAGGCGGCATTGTCCAGCAGACTTTTTGACCATGTGATGGTATCCACGGACGATACGGAGATTGCGGAGATTGCGAAAAAGTACGGTGCAGAGGTGCCGTTTTTCCGCAGTGAGGCGACTTCCGGAGACTTTGCCACCACCAATGATGTGCTGGCGGAAGTATTGGCGGAATATGAGAAGCGTGACATGCATTTTGATGTGGCATGCTGCATCTATCCCACAGCGCCTTTTGTGACAGCGGAAAAACTGAAAGCAGCGGTAGAACAGCTGGAAGCAAGCGATGCGGACACCCTGATTCCGGTGGTCAGCTTTTCCTGCCCGCCCCAGCGGGCCATGGTAGTGGAGCAGGAACGGTTGGTATTTAAATATCCCGAATATCTGGACAGTAGATCCCAGGACCTGCAGCCCCATTATCATGATGTGGGACAGTTCTATGTCTTCCGTACGGACCGCTTTGCAGTGAATAAGAAGCTGATGGTGGGAAATATTCTGCCCCTGATCGTATCGGAACTGGAAGTGCAGGATATCGATAATCTGACGGACTGGAAGATCGCAGAGATGAAATACCGTCTGATGACGGAGGAAAAATAATCCCGGAGGAATCTGAGACTATGGCAACAGGCAGACTGGCAGTATTGTCCAATGTAAATATGAATATGGTGATCCGTATGTTACAGAAACAGGCGGAAGTCTACGATGCGGAAGGCTATGGAAATGAACTGGGAGCTTTGCTGAACCCGGCTTCCTCTTATCATGCGTTTCAGCCGGACATTACCTTTCTGATCATGGATCTGGCAGAACTGCTGGAACATGACTATGATCCGCAGACAGCAAAAGAGCGGATCGGAAACTGGTTTCAGACGCTGGAAGGCTGTCTGCCGGAGCATGGTGTGTTCTATGTCTCCGATGCATATCTGTGGGCGGTGGAACTGGCTGTGCTGGCGGATCCGGAACGCAAACAGCAGCTGGAGAGTTTGTGGAGTGCTGCACTGCAGCAGCTGACGGAGAAACATTCCAATGTGCGGATATTTCCTTATCGCTGGATCATAGAGCATCAGGGCGAGGAGAAGGCGTTTTCCCTGAAAATGTGGTATATGGGAAAAGTATTGCTGGGGATGGAGACCCAGTCTCTTCTGGCGGAAAAAATATTACAGCAGGCGGAACTGGAGGAACGCACCCCTAAAAAGGTGCTGGTTCTGGATCTGGACAATACCCTGTGGGGCGGTCTGGCCGGAGAGACGGATCACACACCGGTGCTTTTGTCGGAAGACCACAGCGGTCTGGCTTATAAAAATCTGCAACGGGTCATAAAGCTGATGCAGGAACAGGGTGTGCTGTTAGCCATAGCATCCAAAAATAATGAAGAGGATGCCATGGAGATCTTGGAACATCATCCCCATATGCTGCTTGGGCCGGAAGATTTCGCAGCCCGCAGGATCAACTGGGACCCGAAGCCGGACAATATCCGTAAGATGGCGGAAGAACTGAATCTGGGAACGGATTCCTTTGTCTTTTTTGATGACAGCGAAGCGGAACGGGAAATGGTACGGCAGATGCTGCCGGAGGTGACTGTGCCCGATTTCCCGGCAAGACCGGAGGAACTGGCGCCCTGCATGGCAAAGATTTATGAAGAATATTTTGCCCGGGCAGTGATCACGAAAGAGGACCGGGAGAAGACCGCACAGTACCGGGCCAATGCCGGCAGAAATGCCATGGCAGAGCAGGCGGTGAGCTTTGAAGACTATGTGAAAAAGCTGGAGATCTGTCTGATCCCGGTGGATCCGAAGGAACATCTGGACCGGCTGACACAGCTTTTGAATAAACTGGAGGTACAGAAGGAAGTTACACGTTATATCGAAGAAAATCCGAATAAGTGCAGCGTTCTGTTCCTTATTGATATTGATAATTTCAAAGGAATCAATGACAATTTCGGGCATACATTTGGTGATACAGTAATTATGGATATGGCAAAGCAGATTCAAAGCCAGTTCCGTATGAATGATATTGTTGGCCGGGTCGGCGGTGATGAATTTCTTGTGTTCATGAAGAATACGACTGTAGAGAAAGCAGAGGAAAAGGCGAAGCTTCTCTGTCATTCGTTAGAGAAGAAATATATGGGCCAAAAATTGCATTATCGTCTTTCGGCCAGTATTGGTATGGCGGTATATGCAAAGGATGGGGATAATTACCGCACATTGTTTGAAAAGGCAGACCATGCGATGTATCGGGCAAAGCAAGCGGGAAAAGATGGTTATCAGCTTGCTCAGGAAGAAGATTGCGGACCGGTAAAAAATACCAAGCATGTGATTGACCGGCAGGAACAGATCAGCCAGGATGACCGAAACTTTCTGGCATTTACAATCAGTCTCATGGCACATGCGCGTGATTTGGATGGCTCATTGAATTTGCTGCTGAAAAGAATTGCAGAGCGTTATCACCTTGATATGGTAGCTGTTATGGAAAATGCGGAAGACGATTCCGGGATGGTGATGACAAATTATTACAGTAATGTATTTTCTTTTTATGACAGAAGCTTTATTCCGGGTATGCACCCGATGCTTAAGAAATTAAAACCTGGAGAATATCTCATTTTTGATCCGCAGATTGATGGGATAGTGCTACCTCCGCAAGATTCACGGAGAGAGTCGAAAGTAGAGAATAATAACAATACGGCATTGATCACAAAATTCGAGTATGTGGGAGAGAAAATCGGTGAAGTGGTATATTTGTCCATGGATCTGAACAGGCAGTGGAAAACAGATGAAATCGAGATGATGCAGGACCTCTCACGTGCGCTTGCTATTTTTGTCTCCCTTCGTTTTCGGATGGATGAGAGCAAAGCACAGATTCGTCAGATTCAGAGAAGAGATCCTCTGACGAATCTATATAATCAGAGTGCATTTCGTGAAACGGCACATGAAATATTAAACCGCGCAGATGAAAAGCTTATTTATGCTATTGAATATCTGGATATCAATAATTTTGGGTATGTAAATGAAAACTATGGATACAAGGTAGGAGACAGCATTTTAAAGATGTTTGCGGCAGATTTGTCCAGTCAGCCGTATTATAATGCAGGATGCCGCCTGTATTCGGATTTCTTTCTGGTATTATTGTGTGATGAAAGCAAAGAAAAACTCGAGAAAAATTTAAACTTACGCAACCGCAGAATTACGAATATGCAGAATCATCAGTATCCAAACAGTGGAATGGGTGTTACGGCAGGTGTATATGTGATCGAAGATTCCCGTATGGATATTGAACAGGCGATCGAAAATGCGAATCTTGCATGGAAGAGTGCAAAGAATGCCGGAAAACAAGGAATTATGTTTTATGAATCTTCTCTTCGCACGAAGCGTGCGGAGGAACAGAAAATTGTTGGAGAATTTTTTGAAGCTTTGTATAGAGATGATTTTCGGATGTATCTTCAGCCGAAATTTATTCTTGGAGAGAGACATGTGTATGGGGCGGAAGCTTTGGCACGGTGGAGGCGCCCTGACGGAACGATTTTACCACCGGCATATTTTATGGATCCTCTGGAAAAAATCGGCTATATTACAGAACTGGATTTCTACATATTTGAAGAGGTTCTGAAAACGCTTGACAAATGGGAACGTCAGAAAAGAAGAAAACTGGTGATTTCAACAAATTTCTCCGGAAGGCATTTTGATACCGATGGGGAAGAATTTCTTAACCGCATCCAGCACATTTTTTCGAAATACACGGTTCCGGCAGAATATGTTGAGATTGAGGTTACAGAGGGAGTCCTGGTGAAGAATGTCCATGTACTGGAGCGGTGCGTGAACCGCCTTCATGAAATGGGATTCCGTGTGTCGATTGATGATTTTGGAACCGGATATTCCTCTTTGTCAGTGCTTGCAGATATGCCGGCAGATGTGGTGAAAATTGACAAAAGTTTTATAAATAAGGATATGAATGGCAAAAAAATGGATATATTATACGAAATCGGACGGATGGTAAAAATATTGCAGAAAGATATCATCATCGAGGGCGTAGAGACAGAGGAACAGGAGAAACTTCTTATTAACGGAGGATTTACCTGTGGACAGGGATATTTGTGTAATAAACCAATCCCAATTGGCGAATTTGAAAAGTTGTATTTGTAAAAATACAAAAATGGTGTCGCTTAAACTTGATTTTTGCGGTTAATAATCTTATTATTTAAATTAGAGACATTTTGATTCAATGTCTGATTTTAATACGTTTGAACATTAATTAAAAATAGGAGGACTAATTCATGAAACGTTCAATGAAAACCATGGATGGAAACCATGCAGCAGCTCATGCTTCATATGCATTTACTGATGTTGCAGCTATCTATCCTATTACTCCTTCATCTGTTATGGCTGAGGCTACAGATGAGTGGGCAACCGCAGGTCGTAAGAACATTTTCGGACAGACAGTTCAGGTTACAGAAATGCAGTCTGAAGCCGGTGCAGCTGGTACTGTTCACGGATCTCTTGCAGCTGGTGCATTAACAACTACTTACACAGCTTCTCAGGGACTTTTACTTATGATCCCTAACCTGTACAAAGTAGCTGGTGAAAGACTTCCGGGCGTATTTAACGTATCCGCTCGTTGTGTCGCTACACATGCACTTAACATTTTCGGTGATCACTCTGATGTATACGCTTGCCGTCAGACAGGTGTTGCAATGCTTTGTGAGTCATCTGTACAGGAAGTTATGGACTTAACTCCAGTTGCTCATTGCGCAGCAATCAAGGGAAGAGTTCCATTTATCAACTTCTTCGATGGATTCCGTACATCTCATGAGATTCAGAAAATCGAGAAATGGGATTACGCAGACTTAAAAGAAATGTGCAACATGGACGCAGTTGAAGCATTCCGTGCACATGCATTAAATCCGGAGCATCCGGCTATGCGTGGTTCTCATGAAAACGGAGACGTTTTCTTCCAGCATCGTGAGGCTTGTAACACAGCTTACAACGAGTTACCGGCAATCGTTGAAAAATACATGGCTAAGATCAACGAGAAATTAGGAACAAACTACGATTTATTCAACTACTACGGAGCAGAAGATGCTGACCGTGTTATCGTAGCTATGGGTTCTGTTAATGATGTAGCTGAAGAGGTAATTGATTACTTAACAGCTAAGGGCGAGAAAGTCGGTCTTATCAAAGTTCGTTTATATCGTCCATGGGTATCTGAGGCATTCTTAAAAGTTCTTCCTAAGACAGCTAAGAAAGTTGCTGTTCTTGACAGAACAAAAGAGCCAGGTGCACTCGGTGATCCGTTATACTTAGACGTAGCAACCACACTTCGTGAGGCAGGTCTTGATACAATCGTATTAACAGGCGGCCGTTACGGATTAGGTTCTAAAGATACACCACCTTCAAGCTTATTCGCAGTATACAAAGAGTTAGAGAAAGATGCTCCAAAGAGCAGATTTACTATCGGTATCGTTGATGATGTTACAAACTTAAGCTTACCGGAAGTAAAACCGGCTCCAATCACTGCAGCAGAAGGTACAGTTGAGTGTAAATTCTGGGGTCTCGGCGG
>ERZ780076.981-NODE-981-length-10419-cov-2.869259_pt1 | contig 10419 bp, 8 predicted proteins | sample MGYA00511022_ERZ780076 | MGnify/ENA primary metagenome ERZ780076 (study PRJEB29588, sample SAMEA2148733) | human gut metagenome | biome: human gut; feature: human-associated habitat; material: faeces | place: Denmark | collected 2008/2010 ... | reverse complement strand
AAGAATGGGAATAGTTGAGATACTAATGGAGCTTTCCAAAGCCGTCTGTCTGCTTGTAAAAAAACAACACACAGTAAAGGGGGTGCATAGATTATGAACAATACTGATGTGCCTATCTGGGAAAAATATACGCTGACGATTGAAGAAGCGTCTAAATACTTCCGCATTGGCGAAAAAAAATTGCGTAAATTAGCCGAAGAAAATATTGACGCTGGCTGGGTTATCGTGAACGGTAATCGTATTCAGATTAAGCGAAAACAATTTGAAAAAATCATAGATACATTGGACGAAATCTAATGTCATTGAGCCGTAGATATGGTATAATAAAGTATAGCGTATCACGGCTCATTCCATGACGGAAAGGAGCTTTACACTATGTCTAATGTAAAACGAAAAGACAGTAAAAATCGCAATTTGCGTAATGGAGAGAGCCAGCGAAAAGACGGAAGATACGTTTATAAATATACCGATATATACGGAAAGCCACAATTTATCTATTCTTGGAAACTTGTACCGACAGACAAGACACCTGCTGGAAAGCGTGATGATATTTCATTGAGGGAAAAAGAAGCACAGATAAAAAAAGACCTTAACGACAGTATCGACACAGTCGGCGGTAAAATGACAGTCTGCCAGCTTTACGAGAAAAAGAACAGCCAAAGAAAGAACATCAAGAGGGCTACCGAAAAGGGACGACAGTATCTTATGAACGCTCTGAAAAATGACCCATTGGGTATGAGGGCGATTGATACTGTTAAGCAGTCGGACGCTAAAGAATGGGCTATCAGAATGAGTGAAAAAGGATATGCCTATAAAACAATTGATAACTATAAGCGTTCCTTGAAAGCGTCATTTTACATGGCGATACAAGACGACTGTATCAGAAAGAACCCATTTGAATTTAAGCTAAGTGATGTTCTGGAAGATGATACGGAGCAGAAAGTTATCCTTACACCAGAGCAGGAAGAACGCCTGCTTGCCTTTATGGAAAAGGATAAGATTTACAGCAAGTATTATGATGAGGTTGTGCTTCTGTTGGAAACGGGACTTCGTATTTCTGAATTTTGCGGACTGACGACGCATATTGATATGCAGAACAAAATACTCAATATAGACCACCAGTTATTGAAAGACAGCGAAATCGGCTACTATATTGAAACGCCAAAAACCAAAAACGGAAAACGGGAACTTCCATTGACAGAACGGGCTTATCAAGCAATCCAAAGAATACTAAAGAACAGAGGAAAGGCACAACCGCTGATTGTAGGTGGTTACAGCAATTTCCTATTCTTAAACCGTGAGGGCTTGCCTAAGGTTGCAGGAAACTATGAGGGTATGGTGCGAGGGCTGATTAAGAAGTATAACAAATATCACACGGACAAGTTACCGAACATCACACCACATTCATTCCGACATACTTATTGTACAAATATGGCAAACAGAGGAATGAACCCAAACACCCTGCAATATCTCATGGGACACGCCAACATAACCATGACACTTGGCTATTACGCACACGGTACATTTCAATCTGCAAAAGCAGAACTGGAAAGACTGGCTTGTTAATATCGGAGCGTATATTTACTACTCATTTACTACTTTTGGTTGCATTTTCATGCTGGTAAATGCCAGCTTATGCAAGGTATCTTCCGAAAAGAAAATACCGATAAAGCCCTAAAATACGGGATATATCGGCATTTACCAACTTATGAAAAGATAATCAGAAATTTAGTAAGTTTTTATATCAAAAAATATAAGCCGTTCTAATCGTATGTGGTTGGAACGGCTTTTTTAACAAAAAATTTATGGATTTTATTGTATATAAGATGTAAAATCTAATTCGAAAACAATTATTACATAAGATTTGGAGATGAATATGTCGGAGTCTAATAAACGTAATTTTATAGTTCATGGAAGTATTCTTGCAATTGCAGGTATTCTTGTCAGGATAATAGGCATGCTTTACAGAATTCCTGTAGTTAACATTATAGGAAGTGAAGGCAATGGTATATATGGAGCTGCTTTTAACATATATAATATAATGCTTGTGTTGTCTTCGTACGGACTGCCAATGGCTGTATCAAAGCTTGTGTCAGCAAGATTTACAAAGAAAAGATATAAAAGTGCTGCTAAAGTATTAAGATGTTCTTTAATGGTTGCAGTGTGTACAGGAGGTATCGCAGCACTTCTTGTATTTTTTGGCGCTTCATTTATAGAGAATGTTATATATGGAGGAGGACTTCCGGGACTTGCGGTTCCATTAAGGATTCTTGCACCGACAATATTCCTTGTTGCAATTCTTGGGGTTATAAGAGGATTCTTTCAGGGACAGAGTACAATGATTCCAACTGCGGTATCGCAGATACTTGAACAGATTGTTAATGCGATTGTTAGTATTGCAGCAGGATATGGAATGATGAAAGCATTTGCTTCATCACCTGATGTGGCTGCATATGGAGCGGCAGGAAGTACGCTTGGTACTGCGATGGGAGCACTTACGGCTGTTTTATTCATGGGATTTTTGTATGCGGTATATACACCGACATTTAACAGACTGAAAAGAAAAGACAGACATACAGAGAACCAGAGCACAGGGCAGATTTGTAAGATAATCATATATACAATGATACCAATTATACTTGGACAGACATTTTATCAGATAAGTGCTTTGATAGACGATGTAATGTTTAGCAATATAATGGTTGGAAGAGATATTACTAAGAGCATATCTATGGATCTTGGTAATTTCAGTTCAAGCTACAGCCTGCTTATAGGAATTCCACAGGGGGTTGCATCTGCAATGTCTGCTTCGATGCTGCCTAGCGTTGTTGCATCATTTACAGACAGGGATTATGATTCTATATATGATAAGATTACTAAGACATTAAAGACTAACATGTTTATTGCTGTTCCATCATTTGTAGGGCTGTTTGTTATAGGTCAGCCTATAATAAAGCTGTTATTTTCCCGCTATAACAGCGCTCAGGGTGGAATGATGTTAAAAATAGGTGCGATTGCGGTAGTATTCTATACACTCTCTACAGTTACAAGTACAGCACTGCAGGGAATTGACCGTGTAAATGTACCAATGATTCATTCATCTATATCACTTGCTGTTCATATTGTGCTGGTATTCGTGCTTCTTAAGTTCTCGGCACTAGGAATATATGCAGTGGTTATAGGTAATGCAACATTTCCAATATTAATATTTATACTTAATCTAAGAACCTTATATCAGGAGATTGATTATACGATGCCGTATATAAGTGTATTTGCAAAACCAGGTATATCGGCACTTATAATGGGCGTGTTCACATGGCTTTCATATAAGGGAATGTATACACTTACATCATCTAATGTTCTGGCACTGGTAATAGCCTTTATGGTTGCATTAATAACATATTTTGGTCCTTACTATGCTTTAACTAAGATGAGAGTATTTGAATAAAGCAGGAATGTGATTCCTGACTGGAAAGGAATAATATGCTTTGTGAGAATTGTCATCAGAATGAAGCTTCAATTCATTATACAGAAATAATTAACGGAGTTAAGAAGGAACACCATATATGCATGGATTGTGCAAGAAGGCTTAATTTTGCAGGAATGTCAGACAGTTCAGATGCGGAGTTTCCATTTGTAAGGCTTCTGACGGGTCTGCTGGCTGGTAATTCAGCCCAGGTGGAAGACGGACCTATGATGCATATCAGATGCCCAGGCTGTGGAATGACATTTGATGAATTTACTATGGTTGGTAAATTTGGTTGTGCTGAGTGCTATGGGGTATTCGGACCTCTTATTGAGGATAATATGAAAAGACTGCATGGAGATTCAGTTCATAGGGGAAAGATATATAAGAAATACTCAGGGCTGTCTGATGAAAATAATGAGACAGATACTCTGCCAGTCATGCAGGATGAAAATGATGATTATGAAAGTCGTATCAGGGAACTGGGGATAAAGTTAAGAGAGGCTGTTGAGATAGAGAATTATGAAGAGGCAGCCAGATTAAGGGACATGATTCACCAGTTAAAGAAAATGGATAATACGGATGATTCAACACAGGGAGGCGGTCACGATGCTTAGATGGTTTGAAGAGGGCGGCAATAACTCTGATGTTGTTATATCAAGCAGAGTAAGGCTTGCCCGTAATATTAATGGATATAATTTTTCTTACAAGATGTCAGACACAGATGCTAAAAAGCTGGTAAAAAATGTTACTGACCAGTTAAAGACAGTGTCGCCAATAAGCGGTTATAATTCATATAATTTTGACTATCTTGATGCTTATCAGAAGATGGGCATGAGGGAGAGACATGTTATAAGTCCGTATCTTGAAAAGCAGGATTACGCAGCAGGATTTGTTGCACCTGATGAAGATGTGTCAATAATGATTAATGAAGAGGATCATATAAGAATACAGGCATTTGCTGCTGGAATGAATATGCAGAAAGCGTATACACTGGCTGATAAGATGGATGATGTTATCGGAGATGTACTTGACTATTCGTATGATCAGAAGTTTGGCTATCTTACAACCCTTCCATCTAATGCAGGTACAGGAATGAGAGCAAGTTATATGCTACATTTGCCAGCACTTGCAGGAAATGATAAAATATCAGGGCTGATTCCTGAGGTTGGAAGATTCGGACTTGTGCTAAAAGCAATGGAGGGTGACAATAACAGAGCTTTAGGTGATATATACCAGCTTACTAATCTGGTAACACTTGGAAAGAGTGAGAAAGATATAATTGACAATCTGGATAATATAGCAGAACAGATTATTGCACAGGAAAGAAATTACAGGAAGCAGTATATTACAAAAAGAAAAATGACAGCACTTGATATGGTGTACAGGTCATATGGTGTGTTAAAATATGCCAGAAAGGTTACACTTAATGATGGAGAGCTGCTGCTTTCCCAGATAAGATTCGGACTTGCATCAGGGCTTATTAAGGCTGACGGATTTGATGAGAGTAATATATATCAGCTTATGATTGGAATTCATCCGGCAAATCTTCTTATGATTTCTAACAAGGATATGGATGAAGAGGAACTGGAAGTGTCACGAGCTGATTTTATAAGAGAACATCTTCCAACAATACATTAACAGATATTTACGAAATCAATCATAGAAAGGGTTATAGATATGCAGAGCAGATTTACCAGCAAAGCGCAGGAGGCACTTAATTATGCGGCAGATACAGCGGCTATGTTAGGTCATGGTTATATAGGTTCAGAGCATCTTCTTATAGGACTTATCAAAGCGGAGGGCGGACTTGCATCTTCAGTTCTTCTTAGCAATGATATTACGGATGAGAAGATAATTAATCTTGTGTGCCAGCTTATAGCACCAGATAGTGTAGTTAATGTCAAAGAACCATCAGGATATACTCCAAGGGTCAGACATATACTCGATAATGCAGCAAGAGAGGCAGCAAGATTTAAGTCAGAGCTTATAGGAACAGAACACATTTTAATAGCAATAATAAAAGAAACAGACAGCGTAGCTTCAAGGCTTCTTAATACTATAGGGGTTCCTGTCAAGAAGATGTATGTTGATCTTCTTATGGCTATGGGAGAAGATGCCGGCAGGGTTAAAGAAGATTTCCAGAATGGAAGACCAAGAGGAAATGATAAAAAAAGCACAGCAACTCTCGACCAGTACAGCAGGGATCTTACACAGATGGCAAGAGAAGGCAGATTGGACCCTGTTATTGGCAGGGAAGAAGAGATTCAGAGGGTTATTCAGATATTGAGCAGAAGAACTAAGAATAATCCTTGCCTTATAGGTGAACCGGGAGTTGGTAAGACTGCCATAGCAGAAGGACTTGCAGCCAGAATAGTTGAAGGAAATGTGCCTGAGACAATTAAGGACGAGCGTCTTCTGACATTAGATTTGTCAGGTATGGTTGCCGGTTCTAAGTACAGGGGTGAATTTGAGGAAAGAATCAAGAAGGTAATAGCAGAGGTTAAAAATGCTGGAAATGTATTACTTTTTCTGGATGAGATTCACACAATAATAGGTGCTGGAGGAGCAGAGGGAGCAATAGATGCGTCTAATATATTAAAACCATCTCTTGCAAGAGGAGAAATCCAGCTTATTGGTGCTACAACTCTTGAGGAGTATAGAAAACATATTGAGAAGGATGCTGCTCTTGAGAGAAGATTCCAGCCTGTTAAGGTTGAAGAACCTACGGCAGAAGAGGCAATTCAGATATTAAGAGGCCTTAAGGGCAGGTATGAAGAGCATCATCATGTTACAATTACAGATGAGGCAGTAGTTGCAGCTGTTAAGTTATCTAAGAGATATATCAATGACAGATTCCTTCCTGATAAGGCTATTGATCTTATTGATGAAGCATCTTCTAAGACAAGGCTTGATGCATATGTAATGCCTGATGAGATTAAGACATTAGAGGCACAGATAGAGCAGCTTACCAAGGATAAGGAAGAAGCAATAAAGTCAGAAGCTTATGAGCAGGCTGGTGAAATTAAGAAGAAACAGTTAAAGAAAAAAGAACAGCTTGAAAAAATGACAAAGCAATGGCAGGACAGCATTAATGAGAATAATCTTATTGTTGATGAGGATGAGATTGCTTCTGTTGTATCAACATGGACAAAGATTCCTGTACAGAGAATTGCACAGGCAGAATCAGAACGTCTTATGAAGCTTGAGGAAACTCTGCACAACAGAGTTATTGGACAGGACGAGGCTGTTACAGCAGTTGCTAAAGCAATCCGAAGAGGAAGGGTAGGACTTAAAGATCCTAACAGACCAATTGGCTCATTCCTGTTTTTAGGACCTACGGGTGTAGGTAAGACAGAACTTTCAAAGGCACTGGCAGATGCTATGTTTGGTACAGAGAATTCTCTTATAAGAGTTGATATGTCGGAATTTATGGAGAAGCATACGGTGTCAAAGCTTATAGGTTCACCTCCGGGATATGTTGGATATGATGAGGGAGGACAGCTTAGTGAGAAGGTAAGAAGAAATCCATACTCTGTAATTCTTTTTGATGAAGTTGAGAAAGCCCACCCGGATGTATTTAATATACTTTTACAGGTGCTTGACGACGGGCATATCACTGATTCAACAGGCAGGGTTATAGATTTCAAGAATACTATAATTATAATGACTAGCAATGCTGGAGCTGAAAATATTGTATCACCTAAATCACTGGGATTCTCGTCAGGAATGACTGAGCAGCAGAATCATGAGGAGATGAAGGGCAAGGTTATGGATGAGGTTAAGAGAATATTCAAGCCAGAATTCATTAACCGAATAGATGATATAGTTGTATTCCATGTTCTTGGAAAAGAGCAGATAGCACAGATTGTCGATATAATGATTGCCAATGTCAATAAGCGTATTATGGAACAGATGAAATTATCAATAGAGCTTGATGATGCAGCTAGACAGTGGCTTGTTGATAAGGGGTATGATTCTAAATATGGTGCAAGACCATTACGCCGTACAATCCAGAATGAGGTTGAAGATGTTCTTGCAGAGCGGATTCTTATGGGAAAAGTCCACGCTGGCAATAAAGTGAAGATAACTGTAAAGGACAATAAGCTTAACTTTACTCTCAAGAGAGGAATGAATAAATAAATTAATAAATAAACAATAAACAACTGACAAATTGCTGGCGCTTTTTGTCAGTTTATTGTATAATCAGTATATACATATCGTAACATATAGGAGGATAATAATATGCCAGTAGTAAATGAATTGATTCGTTCAGAAGCGGATGGAGCAATCAGTTTTGGTAATTATAAGTTGGATACCAAGTCAAAGCTGCCAGATTTCGAACATTGTGGGGATACATACAAAGTTAAGACATTTAACGAAATCACAAAGCTTGAGAAGAACGGCTCTTTTGTATATGAATCTGTTCCGGGTACAGCTGTTAATGATTTTAAGGCAACAGATACAAGTGTATCATTTATGGTAGAAGGTAATGAGGATGCACAGATTACATTAGGCCTTGAAGAAGGTACATCATATGATATCAGAATTAACGATAAAGATGCAGGAACAATGGCTACTAATATGGGTGGTAAGCTTGTTCTTTCAGTTGAATTTGATGGTGAGAAGCCTGTTAAAGTAGATATTAAGAAGGCTTGATTATAATTAAAAGTATTTTGATTTTACAGGGCTGCTACACATTTATATGTTGTGGCAGCCTTTTTTAGGGGGATGTATGGCAAAGGCAAAGAATACAGCTTTTTTTTGTAAAGAATGTGGATATGAGTCTGCTAAATGGTTCGGGCAGTGTCCGGCGTGTAAGGAATGGAACACATTTGTAGAAGAACCAGTAAGTAAACCTAAGTCAGCCAAAGGAATAGCAGGCACAAGCCAGAGGGCAGCGGCATCATCAGCGCCTGTTCCTGTAGAGATAAATAGTGTAAGCTTTGAAGAAAATGACAGAACATCCACAGGTATAGCTGAGCTTGACAGAGTGCTTGGTGGAGGAATTGTTGCGGGTTCTTTAGTGCTTGTAGGAGGAGATCCTGGAATAGGAAAGTCAACACTTCTGCTTCAGATGTGTTACAACCTGTCAGCAGCAGGAAAAGATGTACTTTATATATCCGGTGAAGAATCGCTAAAGCAGATAAAGCTAAGGGCAGACAGAATTGGCCAATGCAGTGGAACACTTAAGTTATTATGTGAGACAAGCTTAGATAGCATAGAAGATATTCTTACAAGAAATAAGCCTGAGATTGTGATAATTGATTCGATACAGACTATGTATAAAGAAGATGTGGCAGCAGCGCCTGGAAGTGTTTCTCAGGTAAGAGAGACAACATCAATACTTATGCAGCTTGCGAAGGGACTGAACATTACTATATTCATTGTAGGACATGTTACCAAGGAAGGAACAGTTGCCGGACCAAGAATGCTTGAGCATATGGTTGATACGGTGCTTTATTTTGAAGGCGACAGATATGCTTCATACAGGATATTAAGAGGCGTAAAAAACAGATTTGGCTCAACTAATGAAATTGGTGTATTTGAAATGCAGCAGAGCGGCCTGTCGGAAGTTGAGAATCCATCAGAATATATGCTTAATGGAAGACCAGAGAATGCATCAGGTTCAGTTGTTGTGTGCCTTTTGGAAGGAACACGCCCTATAATGGTAGAGATTCAGGCACTGGTGTGCGATTCTAATTTTGGAATGGCAAGAAGGACTGCTGCAGGTACTGACTATAACAGGGTTAATCTTCTTATGGCTGTTCTTGAAAAGAGAGCAGGTATACATATGTCAGGCAGTGATGCTTATGTGAATGTTGCAGGTGGAATTAAAGTAAGTGAGCCAGCGCTTGATTTGGGAATTGTGATGGCCCTTGTGAGCAGCTTTAAGAACAGGGCAATAGACGAAAAGACAGTTATATTTGGTGAAGTTGGACTTGCAGGTGAGGTGAGAGCTGTAAGCCAGGCACAACAGAGAGTTAATGAAGCTGTTAAGCTTGGTTTTAAAACATGTATATTGCCGGGTGTATGCTTGAAAAACATAAAGAAGAATGATAAAATTGAAATAATTGGTGTTAATAATGTTCAGGAAGCAATTAAACTGATATAAAATACACAGGATGGGGGATTACTTATGAGTAACGAAGCAATGGTGAATAATCTCACCAATATTCTTAATGGACTTGATGATTCACAGGAAAAGCTTGAAAAAGATGCATTTGATGTTATTAATTCGTCAGATACATCTCTTAATCTGGTTAAGGAAAGCATGTCAAGTGTAGAAGAGATTCTTGGAATGATAGAATCAATGAATAAAGTTGTGGAGGAGTCTTCAGCTAAGATTAAAGAACTTGAAGCTTTGTCTAAGAAGATTGAAGAATTTGCAGCTGTTATTAGTTCAATATCTAACAGAACCAATATACTTTCACTTAATGCATCAATAGAAGCCGCAAGAGCCGGTGAACATGGCAGGGGATTTGCTGTTGTTGCCAGTGAGGTAAGAAATCTTGCTGCTCAGTCAGCTAAGTCGTCCAAAGAGATAACAGACACAATTAATAAAGTACAGACCTCGGTTGATGAAACGGTCACAGCTATGAAGAATATTTATGATAATTCATCAAAGCAGAAGGAAAAAGCAGATGATGTTGGAAATGTGCTTAAGAAAGTAATAGATGCAGCATATACTGCTAATGAGGTTGCAAGAAATATTGAAAATGAGATAGCTTATCAGAGAGAGATAACAGATGAAGCTAAGAATGCATTAAAAGCATAGGAATAATCAGGGAGGTCGCATAAGACCTCCTTTATTTAATGGATATAATGAAAAAAGACAGTAAATAAGTGGCTTCGAAAGTATATTGATGTTGTTACTATGTCAATATTTGAGTGATTGAGAAAATGTGTTAATGTGTTATGGCAGATTGCAATGAGAAGATGTGTTATAGGGA
>ERZ780076.980-NODE-980-length-10420-cov-2.752436_pt1 | contig 10420 bp, 8 predicted proteins | sample MGYA00511022_ERZ780076 | MGnify/ENA primary metagenome ERZ780076 (study PRJEB29588, sample SAMEA2148733) | human gut metagenome | biome: human gut; feature: human-associated habitat; material: faeces | place: Denmark | collected 2008/2010 ... | reverse complement strand
GCAGAGCTCGTGCACTACCACATAATCCAGAGGACCGGCGGGACCGTAGATCAGGCGGTAATTGAAGGATAAAGTTCCTCTCGAGGAACAGCTTCCCCAGCGGGTCTTCTGGTCACGGATGGTGATAGAAGTGTAGTGCCCACCGGTGAACCTGTGGTAGTATTCCACACGGTTCGTGAACACTTCTCTGGCAGCATTCCGATATCGGTTTTCCAAAGCCTGCAATCTGCGGAGCTCCGCAACGGTCAGCGGCTGATTGTCATATAGATTCATGAGAGTGCCTTTCACATACAGGGATGTTGATCCTCTGAGTATCGTTGTAAGTTTGAACAGATTAAATATACTGCGTATGGCTTGAAAAGTAAACGCAGAAATTGTAGAATAGTGCGTGACGGCTCGCAGACGAAACGAAATGTCTGTTTCGGAAATAAGGCCGGTCACAAAGCGGCGCAGGCGCATTCATGTGACTTTGGGAATGGCAAGGACGGAACCGTTACAGGAAAGGAAAAAAGTAAATACTATGGGTAAATGTATTTTGATTGGCGCAGGAGATCTCACGATGGGAGAACTGTCTGTGACGGAGGAAGATTATGTGATCGCGGTGGACGGCGGCTTAAGCTACTGCGGGCTCCTGCATGTGGAGCCGGATCTGATTATCGGAGATTGTGACTCGATGACCGAACAGGAGAAGCTTGCTGTGGAACAGTTACAACAGACCGTTCCGGAGAAGATCTGCCGCCTGCCGGAGTGTAAGGATGACACAGACATGCTGGCAGCTATCAAGCGGGGGCTGGAGCTGGGCTATACCGATTTCCGTATTTATGCGGCCACCGGCGGGAGATTTGATCATACTCTGGCAAATATCCAGTGTCTGCTGTATCTCAAAAATCACGGTGCGGTGGGGTACCTGGTAGACGGTACGGGAATGGTGCTGGTACTGCAGAACGAAGCCGTGCATTTCCGGAAGGAGCTGGAGGGCACCATGTCACTGTTTGCCCTGACGAAGGAGGTAAAAGGCGTGAATATCCGCGGCATGAAATATCCTTTGGAAAATGCCGTGATCACCAACGATTTCCCCATCGGGATCAGCAATGAATTCCTGGGAGAGGAAGCAGAGGTGTCCGTAGAGGACGGTGAACTGGTATGCATGATCCGGTATTATGAGGATGAAGTATAACCATGGCAGCCGGAAATGTACGCTTCGAAGATGATCAAGGAGGTGGCACCGAATGTCCACCTCCTTGGTGTTTTTGCGAAAAAAATCTTTAGAAAATCTTTCGTTTTTTCAGTAGGTGAAATTAGAAATTATAAATTAGAATCAGAAACAGACAGGGGAGAGGATCCCCTTGCCGCATGTGGCAGAATGAGAGGGAGTCATGGAGAACAATAAATATCATATTCTCATCGTGGAGGATGATAAGGAAATCCGGGATGGTGTGGAAATCTATCTGAAAAATCAGGGGTATCAGGTATGGAAAGCTGCCAACGGTAAGGAAGGACTGGAGATCGTAACACGGGAAGAGATTCATCTGGCTATCCTGGATATTATGATGCCGGTGATGGACGGTGTGACAATGTTAATGAAGCTGCGGGAACAGAATCACGAGTTCCCGGTGATCATGCTGTCCGCCAAGTCCGAGGAAGTAGATAAGATCATGGGATTAAATATGGGAGCGGATGACTATGTGACCAAACCCTTCACACCGTTGGAGCTGTTGGCGAGGGTGAATTCCCATCTGCGCAGATATTCCAAATATCTGACGGCGGTCAGTGGGGAAGAACAGGAAAAATCCCATGTGTATACCATCGGTGGACTGGAACTGAACGAAGAAACCGTGGAAGTGACGGTGGACGGAGAAGCAGTGAAGCTGACTCCTATGGAATTCAAGATCGTACAGCTCCTGATCAAGAATCCGGGCAGAGTATTTTCCGCGGATGAGATCTACGAGCGTATCTGGAACGAGAAAGCAGTCAACACGGATACTATTATGGTACATGTGCGGAACATCCGGGAGAAGATCGAGATCGATCCACGCAACCCCAAATACCTGAAAGTGGTATGGGGTGTAGGTTATAAGATCGACAAACAATAAATGCGGATGTGGGAAACAAAGCGTTTCGGCAGGCAGAGGGAAATGACTGGAGAGGTGTAAGAATGGAACAGGTAACAGAGGCTGTGAAAGAAGCGGAGACAACAGAACACAGAGAACACAGAGAACACAGAGAACACAGAAAGCCCGCAGTCAAATGGCTGATCATCGGATGGATTGTCAGTCTGGCAGCTTCCGGCATTTTTACCGCCTGTTACGGAATCTTCGAGCGCAGGGCGGAGAGCAGGAGAAATGAACAATACATTGCGGATCCGCTGGAGACGTCGAATACGATTACTTATCTGTATCAGAACTGCTATCTGCTCTACCGTGATCTGTACAACAAAGAACACCAGACTTCCTTAAGCTATGGAGAATTATATATGCAGTCCACGGAGGGGAATGAATGGCTCAATGATGACCAGAAGCGGGCAGAAATGGCGGACGGAGATACGGAGGACCTCACCATACCGGAAGGAGAAGATCCCGAAGACTATGTAGCCCAGGGAAGCTTTGCAGTACAGACCAGGGAATACCTGGAAGAGCACTTCAATACCCTGGAAAGCTCCTTTGGTCAGCTGAATAATTTGTATGATTATAGGATCCGGGATACTAAGACCGGAGAGATCCTAAGTAATCTGGCGGATACGGATATTGTGGCGGAGGACCAGAGCTTTTATCTGACTTTTGTATTTGACGACTATGGAAATGATGCCACCTTAGGGAATACGGTGATCGGATCGGATACGACAACTCTTCGCAAGACAGCGGCGGAAGTGATCCGTAATTGCGGTCTTACGCGAATGGTGGATGCCAATATGGATACAACGATTGATGCCGGTCATAATACCATGTTCCGGCTGGAAATGCCGAAAAATTGTGAGATCACCTTCTGCATCTCCAGACAGGCGGCACAGAGTCTGGGACAGAACGGTCAGTATATTTATTATGATCAGGATATGAACAATGTTAGTGTTTACTTTTCCATGGGAGAGTATGCATCCTATTATCTGTCCGGATGTCAGCAGATGTTTCTGATCCTGGCACTATTGATCTTCCTGCTGGCGCTTGTATTGCCGGGACTTGGAGAAGAGAGAGCTTGGGAGAAGGTAGTGCTTTTAAAACTTCCAATCGAAGCTGTTGTAGTGATCCTGACTATCATAGCAGGCATTGGAAGTGAACAGGTGGTAGGACTGGTATCCTGGGTGAGAAGCGGTCATGCGCTGGGCACGGTTTTACGCGGAAACAGTGCGCAGATACAGTTATTGACCATAATACTGACCTATGCATTAAATGTTCTGGCAGTGGCAGCCTTGTTTTTCATTGCCTGGTGCTGCGGTGTGTCCCTGCGGGCAATTCGGGTCCAGGGAGACGGAACGTCGTTGAGACAGCACAGCTTGTGCTATCTGTTAGTGCCTTTCTGGAAAAAACTGTGGAGAGGAATGAAGAAGGGATTCTCCATTGGCAGGGATAAGGTGGTGGATGTCTATCATGATGCAGAGCATTTTGATGTGACGAAGGATGCCAAAAAGCTGATCCTGCGGATTGTGCTGTGGAATGCCCTGATCCTGGTGGTGATATGCAGTCTGCCGCTGGGAGGACTGACCATCGCAATCATCTATTCTGTGATACTGTACTTTCTGCTGCGGCGCTATATCAGCAAATTACAGAAAAAGTATGGTTTGTTATTAAAGGCCACTAATGAGATCGCCCAGGGCAATCTGAATGTGACCATTGAGGAGGATCTGGGAGTATTTGAACCCTTCAAGCCGCAGATCTACCGGATCGAAGAGGGCTTTCGTAATGCAGTGGCGGAGGAAGTAAAGAGCCAGCGGATGAAGTCGGAACTGATCACGAATGTATCCCACGATCTGAAGACCCCGCTGACGGCTATCATTACTTATGTAAAGCTGCTGCAGGAGCCGGGAGTGACGCAGGAGCAGCGCAAGGAGTATCTGGAGACGCTGGATCGGAAAGCTTTGCGGCTGAAAGCACTGATTGAAGACCTGTTTGAAGTCAGCAAGGCAAATTCCCGGAATATCACGCTTGATATCCGCGATGTGGATATCGTAAGCATGGTCAAGCAGGTGGAATTCGAGATGGAAGACAAGCTGACGGATGCCGGACTGGAAGTGCGGATGAGCCTGCCGGAAGAGAAGGTCATCGTGCCGTTGGACAGTCAGAAAACCTTCCGTATTTTTGAAAATCTGTTTGGCAATATTGCCAAGTATGCGTTACCCGGCACCAGAGTCTATGTCAACGGTTTCACGGCAAAAGAGGATGTGACGATCATCTTAAAAAATATCACGGCACAGGAGTTGTCCGTATCCGGAGAGGAACTGACGGAACGGTTCGTCAGAGGAGACACCTCACGTAATACCGAGGGCAGCGGACTGGGGCTGGCCATCGCCAAAAGCTTCACGGAACTGCAGAGCGGCAAATTCCGGATCGAACTGGACGGAGATCTGTTCAAGGTGGTATTGACCTGGAAAGTAAAGTCACAGAATGGTCAAAATATGGTTCCCAGAGAGTCTGAGACGGCAGAAAAGAACGAAAACAGTGACTGTTTATCATAAAATCTGTTGCATGATAATAATAAAATAAATCAATGTTTTAATACTAAAACATCCACATTTACGTAGAAATATGTTAAATGTGGATGTTTTCAATTACAAATGAGTGTGCTACAATAATGAAAACTTCAAAGAGAAGTATTACGGATCTGAAGTGTGGAACAGCTGTGCAGAACGCACAAGCTGTATGAAGAGAAAAAGGAGCAGTAAACAATGGGAATGACAATGACACAGAAGATACTTGCCCGTGCAGCGGGTCTTGAGCAGGTACAGGCAGGACAGCTGATCGAGGCACAGTTGGATCTGGTGCTGGGCAACGATATCACCAGTCCGGTGGCAATCAAGGAAATGGATAAAATGAAGGTGCAGGGGGTGTTTGATAAGGATAAGATCGCACTGGTACCGGATCATTTTGTTCCCAATAAGGATATTAAGTCTGCGGAGCACTGCAAATGTGTCCGTGAGTTTGCAAGACGCAATGAGATCACCAATTATTTCGAAGTGGGAGAGATGGGTATCGAGCATGCCCTGCTTCCGGAGAAAGGACTTACTGTAGCCGGAGATGTGATCATCGGTGCAGATTCCCATACCTGTACTTACGGTGCTTTGGGAGCATTTTCCACCGGTGTGGGAAGCACGGATATGGCAGCCGGTATGGCTACCGGTAAGGCATGGTTCAAAGTACCTGCAGCAATCAAATTCAATCTGATCGGCAAACCCGCAGAATGGGTCAGTGGTAAGGATGTGATCTTACATATCATCGGCATGATCGGTGTGGACGGTGCACTGTACAAGTCTATGGAATTTGTAGGGGACGGTATCGCCAATCTGTCCATGGATGACCGTTTCACCATTGCCAATATGGCCATTGAAGCCGGCGGCAAGAATGGTATTTTCCCGGTGGATGAAAAGACAAAGACCTATATTGAAGGCCGGTTTACAAAGCCCTATGATGTGGTGGAAGCAGACGATGATGCCCATTATGAGAGGGAAGTGGTCATCAATCTGTCCTCCATGAAGCCTGTGGTTTCCTTCCCCCATCTGCCGGAAAACACAAAGGTGGTAGGCACCTTTGGAGACATCCCCATTGATCAGGTGGTTATCGGTTCCTGCACCAATGGACGGCTGGAAGATCTGGCCATTGCAGCCCGTATCTTCGAAGGACACAAAGTGCATCCACGGGTACGCTGCATCGTGATTCCCGCCACCCCGGCCATTTACCTTGCCGCCATGCATGCAGGCTACATTGACACCTTTATCAACGCAGGCTGCGCAGTGTCCACACCAACCTGCGGCCCCTGCCTTGGCGGATACATGGGCATTCTGGCCAGCGGGGAGAGATGCGTTTCCACAACGAACCGCAACTTCATAGGCCGTATGGGACCTACTGATTCTGAAATTTACCTGGCCGGCCCGCAGGTGGCTGCTGCCAGTGCTGTGATGGGACGGATTGCCGCTCCCAGGGAGGTGGAATAATGGCTGTTTTAGAAGGAAAAGTTTGGCGCTACGGAGATAATATCGATACCGACGTGATTATTCCGGCCCGGTACCTCAATACCTTTGATCCAAAGGAACTGGCCAAACACTGCATGGTGGATATTGATAAAGACTTTGCCCAAAAAGTCAGACCCGGGGACATTATGGTAGGCGGAAAGAATTTCGGCTGCGGCTCTTCCAGAGAGCATGCACCGGTGGCTATTAAAGCCTGCGGCGTACCGGTGATTATTGCCGCCTCCTTTGCCCGGATTTTTTACAGAAACGGGATTAATGTGGGACTGCCTCTCATGGAAATCGGTGATAATGTGGAACGGATTCATGCAGGAGACAAACTGTCTGTGGATCTTTCCTCCGGAAAAATCAGGGATATCACTACAGGAGAAACCTTTCAGGCAACGCCGCTTCCTGGTTTTATCCAGGACATTGCCAAAGCAGGCGGATTGATTCAGTACGTAAAGGAGTATCGGTAATATGGGAAAGCATATCGTAGTCATTCCAGGAGACGGCATTGGCAGGGAAGTCACCGATGCCGCTGTGGAAATCTTAAAAAAGACAGATGAAATCTACCATCTGGGTTTCACCTATGAATGGAAAGATGCCGGCGGTACGGCCTATGACAAGTACGGCGTGCCGCTGCCGGAGGAAACAGTGAATGCCTGCCGGAAGGGAGACGGCATCCTTTTCGGTGCCGTAGGCGGAGACCAGTGGGACCACCTGGAACCATCACTGCGGCCGGAAAAGGCCATCCTGGGCCTTCGGAAATCCCTGGGCCTCTATGTGAACCTTCGTCCTGTGAAAATCCAGGATTCCATGATTGAATACTCTCCGCTGAAGCCCGAAATTGCCAGAGGCACCGACATTATGATTGTCCGGGAACTGGTGGGCGGCATTTATTTCGGAAAACGGTGCGAATCGGAAATCAATGACGGCGTGGAACGGGCCTGGGACGTAGAAAGCTACTCCGTTCCTGAAGTGGAAAGAATTACCCGCTTTGCCATGGAAGCAGCCAGAAAGCGCCGCGGCCATGTGACAAGCGTGGACAAATCCAACGTGCTGGCCTCCTCTCGCCTGTGGAGAAGGACAGCTGTCCGGGTTCATGACGAAGAATATCCGGACATCCAGCTGGACCACATGTATGTGGATAACTGCGCCCAGCAGTTTGCCATCCATCCCTCTTTCTTTGACGTGGTGGTGACAAGCAACATGTTTGGCGATATCCTTTCTGACGAAGCAGCTGTCCTTTCCGGCTCCATCGGCATGCTGCCCTCCGCTTCCATCGGGAAGGAAACAAGCCTCTACGAACCGATTCATGGTTCCGCCCCCGATATTGCAGGAAAAGGGATTGCCAACCCCATTGCCACCATCCTTTCTGCCGCTATGATGCTCCGCTACTCCTTCAACGAAGACCGGGCAGCTGATGCCATTGAAAAAGCGGTCAATCAGACCCTGGAAGACGGATACCGTACCGGCGATATTTACAGAGAAGGCATGAAAAAGGTGAACGGCGAAGGCATGACAGAAGCCATCCTTCAGCATCTTCACTGATTCATACATTCTTTCAATGATGTAATGAAAAATAAAAAGGCCCTTTGCCATTCCGTGGCAAAAGACCTTTTTATTTTGGATAAACCCATCTTGGGAGATAGGGAAGCGGCTGAAGACCGGCCCCTTTTATGATAAAATAAACAGAGGTTAATGATTGATTATCTGTTATGTAAAGGGGCAGCAGCAGGAGGAAAAAATGGACGCAATTCAATGTCTGATTTCACGCAGAAGCATCAGGGAATACACCGACGAACCGATTTCAGCCCAGGAAATTGAAAATGTGGTGGAAATCGCCCAGATGGCATCGTGCTGGGAGAATACCCAGCCCATCCGGTATGTGGCAGTACTGGACAAAGAACTGAAAAATAAGATTGCCGATGATTGCACGAAGAAATTTCCATGGAATACAGAAAACATTCATGCCGCACCGGCACTGGTGGTGCTCTGCGCCATCAAAGGCCTTTCCGGCTTCGAGCCCGATGGCACGCCATCGACCACGAAAGGAACTCACTGGCAGTCCTTTGATGCCGGTGTAGCAGCTGCTCATTTCTGCCTGGCCGCCAATGCGCTGGAACTGGGCACTCTGATTATGGGCCGCTATGATGAAGAAAAAATCAGGGAAATTCTTTCCCTTCCCCAAGAGTATGACGTATCTGCCATCATTGGCGTCGGTCATCCGGCAGTCATTCCGGCGGCCAACGAAAGAAAGCCTCTGAAAGAAGTACTGACCTTCCGATAAAGGAACCATGAAAAAAGCTGCGGAATCACAGGAAGATTCCGCAGCTTTTTTTCATGACCGCTTTCTTGTCTTTCCTTCTTTTGAAAATATATCGAATCTGTTATAATTATTTAGTACAGGTATTACAAGAAATGGATCTTTTAAAGATAGATATAGACATAGGGAAGTACTGATTTATCCATAGAACCTGCTTTTATAGAAATCAAAGCAGGCCATGCGTTCATCAGCGCTTCCATAGAGGACAAGAGAGGCAGGGAATAGTTATGACAGAGAAAGAAACAGATCGGGATGATAAGAAAACGGAACGAGTCCTTTTCCTGTGGGATCGGCTGAGCCGGGGTGGTTCAGTGAGCAGGCAGGAAATGGTGGAAACCTTTGGCGTCAATCTGCGGACCGCCAGCCGATATCTGGCGGAAATCAGGAAATACCTGGCGGAAAGGGAAGAACAGGACCATGTGCACCGGGAACTCTATTATGACCGGGCCCGGAAAGTCTACCGCATTCGCGAACTGGAAGAAGAAATGATCCGTCCCAGTGAACTCTATGCCATCGGAAAAATCCTTCTTGCCAGCCGGGCTTTTCATAAAAAGGAACTGGAATCCCTGCTCCGCCGTCTCCTGCAGTCAGCGGTACTGGTGGGCACTGACAAAAAAGAAGTGGAACGATATATACAAGGCGAACTTTTCGACTACCTGGACCCGGCCCATGAAAAGCCGGATGTGGAGAACCTGTGGACCGCGGCAGGAGCGGTGAAGAAACACCATGTCCTTTCCTTCGATTACCGGCGGCAGGGGGAAAAAGAAGCAAGTCCCCATGAAATCTGTCCGGAAGGAGTCCTTTTCTCAGAGTACTATTTCTACGTGGTAGGCATACCGAAGGCAGAAGAAAAGCTTACCGGCGCCGATACGAGAGTCTATCGGCTGGATCGTATGAGCAGCCTTATGGATACTGGCGAATCTTTTACCGTCAATTACGGCAGGCGCTTCAGAGAGGGCATTTTCAAAAACAGCATCCAGTATATGTATGGCGGAAGACCCGAACATATCCGTTTCCTCTATAGAGGCCCCAGCCTGGAAGCCGTGCTGGACAGGCTGCCTACAGCCAAAGCAAAAGCCCAGAAAGACGGCAGTTTCCTTATCACCGACGTCATCCGCGGCGACGGTATCCTCATGTGGCTCCTGAGCCAGGGAAAGCGGGTGAAAATGCTTTCGCCCACCTCCCTTCGGGAAAAGTGGCTGAAAGAAGCAGAAGCCATTTGCCTGGAAAATGAAGAAAAGGAATAGGAAGCTATGATTATCAATACGGGGCAGCGCACCGACATCCCTGCCTTTTACACGCCCTGGTTCCTGAACCGGCTGAAAGAAGGATTCGTCATGGTAAGAAATCCTTTCCACCATTCCCAGGTCACCTGCTATGCACTGCATCCGGAAGTGGTGGATCTTATTTGTTTCTGCACAAAAAATCCGGGTCCCCTTCTGCCCTATGGAGATATACTTTCCCCTTTCCAGCAGCTCTGGCATGTAACCATTACCCCTTACGGGAAAGATATAGAGCCCCAGGTGCCGGATAAAAAGAAAATTATAGAGTTTTTTCGCACCCTGTCAGACCGCCTTGGACCGTCCCATCTGTGCTGGCGCTATGACCCGGTGCTTCTTTGGGGAAATTACGACATCAATTATCATATCCGCGCATTCTCTGCCCTGGCAGAAGCACTGGAAGGATATACCTATACCTGCATTTTCAGCTTCATCGACCTCTACGGGAAAACTCTCAGGAATTTTCCCATGGCCCGCCGTGTAAGCCATGAAAACCAGCTCTTCCTGGTAGAACAGTTTGTGGACATAGCAGGAAAACACGGCATGAAACTGGTTTCCTGCCTGGAAAATCCATCATTCGAAGCCCTGGGAGTGGATACCACAGGGTGCCTCACAAAGGAAAAAGTGGAAGACCTCCTGGGCGTACCCCTCAAAATTCCC
>ERZ780076.975-NODE-975-length-10477-cov-2.770102_pt1 | contig 10477 bp, 9 predicted proteins | sample MGYA00511022_ERZ780076 | MGnify/ENA primary metagenome ERZ780076 (study PRJEB29588, sample SAMEA2148733) | human gut metagenome | biome: human gut; feature: human-associated habitat; material: faeces | place: Denmark | collected 2008/2010 ... | reverse complement strand
TTGGCATTTCTTACAGATGGTTTTGAAACGGTAGAAGCACTTGCAGTTGTAGATATATTAAGAAGAGCGGATATTAAGATTGATATGATATCAATAACAGGTGACATTAATGTTAAAAGTGCTCAGGGGGTAATTGTTCAGGCTGATGAGCTTTTAGATGAATATGTATTTGAAGGAGATGAGCTGTTATTCCTTCCGGGTGGTCCGGGTCATAAGTCATATTATGATTGCAAGGATTTACTGGAACTTCTTAAAGAATACAATAAGAAGAATAACAGAATAGCAGCCATATGTGCAGCACCTTCAATTCTTGGAAATCTTGGATTACTTGAAGGGAAGAAGGCAATGGCTTTCCCAGGCTTTGAAACGCAGTTAACGGGGGCAGTTATAATAACAGCACCGGAGAGGGTAGTTACAGATGGTAACATCACAACATCGAGAGGAATGGGTACATCTCTAGATTTAGGACTCGAGCTTGTAAGACTTATTAAAGGAGAAGAACTTGCAGAGCAATTAAGGACTTCAACACAATATATATAATAAGTTTATTTTATGCGAGAGGAACTTTTAAAGATGGAATATGATAATTACGATGAGGATGCAATACGCCGCAGCAGAAAAAGAAAATCACAGTTGATGAAGAAGAAAAGACAGAAGATTTTAAGAAGAAGATTTATTATAATGGCAGCTGTAACATTTTTAATAGTGCTTGCAGTAGTTATTGTGAATATAACATCGGGGCTGAGAAAAACATTGGGTCAAAAAGCGGCATTTGCTTCTGATATAACAGATGAGACACAATCAGAGATACTGATGCCAACAGAAGCACCAACAGAACCGCCTCTTATATATGCACAGATGGCAGAAGATTATCAGGATTTGTCAGCTGATGCACAGATAGCGTCGCCTTATGCAGCATTACTTGATGTCAATAATCATAGAATAATAGCAGGGAAACTTGCTGATACTAAGATTTATCCGGCTTCAATGACTAAGGTAATGACACTTATTGTTGTATCAGAGAATATAGATAAGATGCCCAAGACTTATACATTTGGATTTGAGATGCTTAACAGACTTTACAGGGAAGAAGCGTCTGTTGCAGGATTCCTTGAAGGTGAGACAGTAGATGTTGAAGATCTTATGTATGGACTTGTGCTTCCATCAGGAGCTGATGCAGCCGAGGCACTGGCTATAATGGCAGCTGGCTCTAATGAAGAATTTGCAAAGCTTATGAATGAAAAATGTAAAGAGCTTGGACTTAAGTATACACATTTTACTAATCCGACAGGATTATATGATGAGGAACAGTATACAACTCCATCAGAGATGGCAATGATTATGGAATATGCCATGAAAGATGAGACCAGAGCCAAAGTACTTGGAACATATCAGTATAAGACTAAAGCAACAGCACAGCATCCGGAAGGAATACAGCTTACAAGTACAATGTATTCAAGAATATATGGCAATGAAGCACCTGGAGTACTAGTAAAAGGTGGTAAGACAGGATTTACCAATGAAGCAGGAAGCTGCCTTGTAAGTTATGCTGTAACTAATAAAGGTAATGCGTATGTTTTCTGCACTGGAGGAGCAACATACAGATGGGCACCTGTATATGATGAGATATATGTATATAAGAACATAATTCCGGCGTCAGCCAAAGATTTAGAAACAGAAACAACGAAAATGTCTCCTAATAATTAACAACCAGAATATGTCATAATAATTAGTATTAACGGACACATAATAACATCAAGACGTTAAGTTATGGCGCCATAACTTTTCGGCTTAAACCTAAAAATGTGTTTAATAAGGAGGCTTATTATGGCTAAATCAACAAGTTCTAATTATAAGACTAAGAAGGAAGCACAGAATGCACTTGACAGATTCAAGATGGAGGTTGCTTCAGAAATTGGTGTTAACTTAAAGGATGGTTACAATGGAGACCTCACATCAGCAGAAGCTGGTTCAGTTGGTGGTAACATGGTAAAAGAGATGATCAGAAGACAGGAAGAGCAGATGAGCGGTAAGTAATTGCGGGATGCTCACAACTGAATACGAATTATCTTAAGTGATAAATGGGCTGTAATCCGAATGTTTATTAGTAAATATAAGGTTTGCAGCCCTATCTTTTATTTTTTTAAAATAGTACTGGTAATCTAAAAACAGTTGTGTTATAATTCGTGGGTATGTTGTACGATAGTAACAATACATAGTTCATAGGAGGATTAATTTATAATGAGTTTCACAGTTGAGAATTTAGAAGAGAAGAATATGGTTAAACTTGTTATTGAGTCTACTGCTGAGGAATTTGAGGCAGGTCTTAATACTGCATATAATAAGAATAAGAGCAAGATCAGCCTTCCTGGTTTCAGAAAAGGTAAAGCACCTAGAAAGATGATTGAGAAGATGTACGGTGCAGAAGTGTTCTACGAAGATGCTGCTAATTCAATCATTCCAGATGCTTATGCTAAGGCTGCTGATGAGTGTGGTCTTGAGCTTGTTTCTCAGCCAAAGATTAATGTAACACAGTTAGAGGCTGGAAAGCCATTCATTTTTGAAGCTGTTGTAGCTACTAAGCCAGAAGTTGAGCTTGGACAGTACAAGGGCGTTGAAGTAACTAAGGCTGATACAGAAGCAACAGATGCTGATGTAGAAGAAGAATTAAAGAGAGTTCAGGAGCAGAATTCAAGAACAGTAGCTGTAACAGACAGAGCAGTTAAGGATGGCGATAATACAGTTATTGATTTCGAAGGATTTGTTGACGGTGTTGCATTCGAAGGTGGAAAGGGAACAGATTACCCACTTACAATCGGATCTCATTCTTTCATTGACACATTTGAAGATCAGATTATCGGTATGAATATCGGTGATGAGAAAGAAATCAATGTTACATTCCCAGAAGAGTATCATGTAGATGATCTTAAGGGTAAGCCAGCTATGTTTAAGGTTTCTGTTAAGGAAATTAAGGAGAAGCAGCTTCCAGAGCTTAATGATGAATTCGCTCAGGATGTATCTGATTTTGATACAATTGCTGAATATAAGGATGATTTAAAGAACAAGATTGCTGACAGAAAGTCAAGAGAAGCTAAGGCTAAGCAGGAAGACGAAGCAATCGCTAAGATTATCGAAGACTCTAAGATGGATATTCCAGATGCTATGGTTGACACACAGGTTAACAGAATGGTTGAGGATTTTGCACAGAGATTACAGCAGCAGGGCTTATCAGTTGAGCAGTACTTCCAGTACACAGGAATGACTGCAGACAAGATTATGGAAGAGATGAAGCCAGAAGCTGTTAAGAGAATTCAGTCAAGACTTGTTCTTGAGGCAGTTGTTAAGGCTGAGAATATTGAGACTTCAGAAGAAGATTTTGAAGCAGAGTTAAAGAAGATGGCTGAGACTTACAAGATGGAACTTGATCAGATTAAGGAATTCATGGGCGACTATGAGAAGAAGCAGATTAAGGAAGATCTTGCAATCCAGAAGGCTATAGAAGTTATTACAGGATCAGTTGTTGAAAAATAATTGAGGTTGTAAGAAACATTTTAGTATATTGGAGGTTGTGTAATGAGTTTTGTACCTTATGTCATTGAACAGAACAGCAGAGGCGAAAGATCGTATGATATATATTCACGTCTGCTTAAAGACAGAATTATATTCTTAGGAGAAGAGGTAACAGATGTTTCTGCTAATCTTGTAGTAGCACAGATGTTATTCCTTGAGGCAGAAGATCCAGGCAAGGATATACATTTCTACATTAACAGCCCAGGAGGATCAGTATCAGCAGGTTTTGCTATATATGATACAATGCAGTACATCAAGTGTGATGTTTCTACAATCTGTATTGGCATGGCTGCAAGTATGGGTGCATTCCTTCTTTCAGGCGGTGCCAAGGGAAAGAGACTTGCTCTTCCTAATGCAGAGATTATGATTCACCAGCCATCAGGCGGTGCAAGAGGTCAGGAAACTGAGATCAGAATCGTTGCTGAGAATATACTTAAGACAAGAAATAAGTTAAATGAAATACTGGCAGCTAATACTGGTAAGTCAGTTGAAGAGATTTCACGCGACACAGAGAGAGATAACTATATGACAGCACAGGAAGCTGTTGCATATGGACTTATCGACAGTGTTGTAGAGAAGAGATAATAATTGCTTATGATAAGGAAGATGCCTGCAGATAATACATTTGCAGGTGTCTCCCTTGTTTTTGTGTGATAAGCGAACCTTTATTTAAAGGATTTATAGTGATTTGGAGGATAGTATGGCAGGCAGAAATATTGACGAGAAGCTTAGATGCTCATTCTGTAATAAGACACAGGATCAGGTTAAAAAGCTGATTGCAGGACATAATGGCGTTTACATTTGTGATGAATGTGTAGAAATATGCAGCGATATCCTTGATGAAGAGTTTGAAACCGAGGCAGATGAAAAAGAAGTGGTTGATGGAATGAATATCAACCTGCTTAAGCCGAAGCAGATAAAAGAATTCCTAGATGATTATGTTATAGGACAGGATGATGCAAAGAAGGTACTTGCTGTTGCTGTATATAATCATTATAAGAGAATAATGTCACAGGCTGATTTTGATGTTGAGTTGCAGAAGAGTAATATTCTTATGCTTGGACCAACAGGTTCAGGAAAGACATTCCTTGCACAGAATCTTGCAAGACTTCTTAATGTACCTTTTGCAATTGCTGATGCGACAACTCTTACAGAAGCCGGATATGTAGGCGAGGATGTTGAGAATATCCTATTAAAGCTTATTCAGGCTGCAGATTATGATGTAGAAAAAGCTCAATATGGTATTATATATATTGATGAAATAGATAAGATTACTAAGAAGTCAGAAAATGTTTCTATAACAAGAGATGTATCTGGAGAGGGTGTACAGCAGGCTCTTCTTAAGATATTAGAGGGAACAATAGCATCAGTTCCACCACAGGGAGGAAGAAAGCATCCACAGCAGGAGCTTATTCCAATTGATACAACTAATATTCTTTTTATATGTGGTGGTGCATTTGACGGACTCGAGAAGATTATTGAATCAAGAATGGATAAGAGTTCAATTGGTTTCAATTCTGAACTTAAGGAAAAGAGCAACGACGATGTTGGAGAGATGTTCCATAAGGCGCTTCCACAGGATCTTATCAAATTCGGTCTTATTCCTGAGTTTGTAGGCCGAGTTCCGGTTGTTGTTTCGTTAGATTCGCTTGATGAGGAAGCACTTGTGAGAATTCTAAAAGAGCCTAAGAATGCTATTATAAAGCAGTATCAGGCACTTTTTGGACTTGATGAGGTAGCACTTGAGTTTACTGATGAAGCTGTTGAGGCAGTAGCCCACAAGAGCTTTGAGAGAAAGACAGGAGCAAGAGGTTTACGTTCAATCTTAGAATCAGTCATGAATGAAGTAATGTATGAGATTCCGTCAGATGAAACAATATCAAAATGTATAATAACTAAGGAAGCTGTAGAAGGAAACGCAAAGCCTCTGTTAGAATACAGAACAGATGCTGTTAAAAAAGCACAGTAATGAAATTAATTCAGGCGGGCTGTTCATGATGGACGGTCCGTTTTTTTAGATAGAGAGGAATATATGAGTAACAAATATGATAGACATTATCCAGCTATTCCATTAAGAAATGTCACTGTTTTTCCTGGGATGGTAATGCACTTTGACGTGAGCAGAAAGAAGTCTGTAAAAGCTGTAGAAGCAAGTATGGCAGCTGATGAACTTATATATCTTGTAACACAGAGAGATTCGCAGGTGAGCGAACCAGGGATAGCAGATTTATATACAGTAGGAACAATTGCTAAGATAAAACAGATAATAAAGATGCCAGGCAAAATTTTAAGGGTTCAGGTAGAGGGGCTTGAAAAGGCACTTGTAAATAGATTTGAAGAAGCGTCGGGAATGATGCTTGCTGATGTAAGTGTTATGCAAGGATTTGAGAAGCCTGATAAAATGGTGTCGAGAGCTATAATTGTAGGTATGAGAGAACTATTGACACAGTATGCACATGTTAATCCGAAGTTTGCAAAGGATACAGTCAAGAGATGGCTTTCTTATAGTGATGCAGAAAAGCTGATGATGGAATTTGCTCAGGAATTTATGATGGATTTTGATAAAAGACAGCAGTTTCTTGAGGCAGAAGACTATGAGCAGATGTATACATTTGCTGCAACATTACTTGTAAATGAGATAAATGCTTATACTATTAAAGAAGAACTTGGCAATATTGTAAGAGAAAGAGTAGATAAGAACCAGAAGGATTACATATTAAGAGAAGAACTTGCAGCAATTAATGAAGAACTTGATGGAGGAACCATAACAGAGGCGGAAGAATATGAGGCGGACGTTGAAAAGCTTGATTCACCACAGTATGTAAAGGATAAGCTAAAAAGGGAGATTAAGAGACTGAAATCACTTGCTGGTAATAATGCTGAGGCCAATGTTGAGAGAACATATATAGAGACATGTCTTGAACTACCATGGAATGTGTCGACTGAAGATAACAAAGATATAGATAATGCTGCAAAAGTGCTTGATTCGGACCACTATGGAATGAAAGATATTAAGGAAAGAATTCTGGAATCACTTGCGGTAAGAAACATAACAGGAAGTGGAAAAGCACCTGTCATATGTCTTGCAGGACCTCCGGGAACAGGTAAGACATCTATAGCAAGATCAGTTGCAAAGGCACTTGGCAAGGAGTATGTCAGAATCTGTCTGGGTGGTGTAAGAGATGAGGCTGAGATAAGAGGACATAGAAAAACATATATTGGAGCTATGCCTGGAAGAATTATTGAGGGACTTAAGAATGCCGGAGTTAATAATCCTCTCATGCTTCTTGATGAGATAGATAAGATAAGCAGTGATTATAAGGGCGATACATCAGCAGCACTTCTTGAAGTGTTAGACAGCGAACAGAATGTTAATTTTGTCGACCACTATATAGAGATGCCGGTTGATTTGTCAAATGTGCTTTTTATTGCAACAGCTAATGATCTGTCTAATATAAGCCGTCCATTGCTTGACAGAATGGAAATTATTGAAGTTGGTTCATACACAGCTAATGAAAAGTTTCATATTGCTAAGGAACACCTTATTAAGAAACAGATTAAAGAGAATGGTCTGCTTGTATCTGATGTAAAGTTCACTGATAAAGTTATAAGAACAGTTATTAATTCGTATACAAGAGAAGCTGGTGTGAGAGGTCTTGAAAGGCAGATTGCAAAGATTGTAAGAAAAGCGGTTAGAGAATTATACAAAGCCGGAGTGTTCACATCTGATGGAACAAGAGATAAGACTGTAAAGAAAACAGTTAATATATCTGATAAGAATATTACAGATTATCTTGGAAAAGTTAAATACAGACCAGACAAAAAGAATGCAAAGGGTGAAGTTGGTATAGTAAGAGGGCTTGCATGGACACAGGCAGGTGGAGATACTCTTGAGATAGAGGTTATAACAATGCCGGGCAAAGGCGAGTTCAAGCTTACAGGTAACATGGGTGATGTAATGAAAGAATCAGCAAGCATAGCTGTTTCTTATATCAGATCAGTAACAGAAAAAGGCAGATATAAAGTGGATGCTGAATCTTTCCAGAATCATGCATTCCATCTTCATATACCAGAGGGTGCAACTCCGAAAGACGGACCTTCTGCTGGCATTACAATGGCAACGGCAGTATTGTCTGCGGTTACTGGAATTCCTGTAAGAGCAGATGTTGCAATGACTGGAGAGCTTACATTAAGAGGTAAAGTACTTCCAATAGGAGGTCTTAAAGAAAAGCTTCTTGCAAGTAAGACAGCGGGCATAACAAATGTTTTTGTACCCCGGGATAACAGGTCTGATGTAGAGGAACTTGACACAGAGATAACTGAAGGGATGAATATAATATATGTTAATAATGCTATAGAAGTATTTGCACAGGCATTAATGCGTTAAATGAAAGGAGCAGCGGATTATGGTTATAAAAAAAGTTAATCTGGATATAGTAGTCGGAGTTACAAGTACACTTCCTGAGACTTCATTCCCTGAGGTTGCATTTGCAGGTAAGTCAAATGTTGGTAAATCATCGCTTATTAATGCATTAATGAACAGAAAATCATATGCAAGAACGTCATCCCAGCCAGGTAAGACACAGACTATTAATTTCTACAATATTAATGACAGTATGTATCTTGTTGACCTTCCGGGTTATGGATATGCTAATGTAAGCCCTGCTGTTAAGGCAAAATGGGGTAAGATGATTGAGAAATATTTAAGAAAGAGCAGCCAGTTAAAGCAAGTGTTCTTGTTGATAGATATCCGTCATGACCCATCTGATAATGACAGAATGATGTATGACTGGATTGTAAATAACGGTTACAGACCTGTAATTGTTGCAACAAAGCTGGATAAGATTAAGAGAAGCCAGATAAGCAAACAGGTGAAAGCTGTAAGAACAGGACTTGGATTAAGGCAGGAAGATATTCTTATTCCTTTTTCATCACAGACTAAGCAGGGACTTAAAGAATTATGGCAGGTTCTAGATTCATATGACCAGCCACAGGAAGGAGCGGCAGATAATGAGTAAATAAAAAGCTTTCTGACAGGCATATACACCTGTCGGAAAGCTTTTTTACATAAGTTTACGAACGATATAATCATATACTTCCTGACTGTTTTCACGCCATCTTGCACATATTATCTCTGCCTGTTCTTCAACTGGAACATTAAGGTTAAGTTCAATAAGAGTTGTGTCGCCTTCTTTTAGCTGACAATGTGCAATATAATTACCATTAGACAGCTTGTAGCAGTCAGTTACAGTTCCGGCTTCATTCTTTAATTCGTATTTGTTATCAAACAGATAGGTCTCTATATCATCACGTATGGCAGTTGATATCTTGGTGTAGAAAAATGCAATAGTTTCTTCACCTTCTTTAGTGAGAGTATAATGTGTGCTGCTCTGATGCGAGTAGCCTCTAATAAAGCCGTCCTCAACCAGAGAGTTGATGGTTTCCTGGAAAGTGAAATAATCCGTGTACTGCTTATCTAACATGAAAGATGAAAGCTGTGTGTTTGATAATGGAAAATTCACTTTGCTCAGCATATATAAAATCATTAATTTGTACAATGTGGTTGAGTCAGTGTTCATAAATCTTTTCCTTGATAAATCATATTTTCTTTGAGGTAATGAGAGAGTGTGTTGAGAACTCTCTTTTTGTCAGCTGTCCATAAAGGTGCAGCAAGAATATTCTTAGGTCCGTCACCGGTAAGTCTGTGTATTACCATGCTTTTTGGCAATACAGGAAGTATAGCTCCTATTGCGGCAAGGTATTCATCCATAGTAAGAGCTTTGAATAATCCTTTACAATAATCATTGTAAAGGTCAGTATCTTTTAAAATGTGCAATAAAGAAATCTTGATTCCCGATGCACCACTGTCTGATATATAGCGGGCAGTAGCAATATAATCGCTTATTGTCTCATGTGGAAGACCGATTATCATATGAACAACCGGTGCAATTCCTATGGAAAGAAGATTGCTTACGGCTTCATCATATACGGATAAAGGATATCCTCTGCGTATATAGTCGGCAGTCGAATTATTAATTGTCTGTAATCCTAATTCAATCCATACAGGCTTGATGCGATTGAGTTCATCAAGAAGCTTTAGGACGTCATCACCGAGACAATCCGGTTTTGTTGCGATAGACAAGATACGGATATCGTCTCTTAGTATTACAGGCATAAAAAGTTCGCGCAGATATCCGGCATCAGCATATGTGTTAGTAAATGATTGAAAATATGCAATATATTCACTGCCGGAATATTTATTAGATATCAAAGTCTTAGCTTTGTCAATATCTTTAACGGCAAAATCACCGGAACCATGACCACTGCAGAATATACAGCCTGTTGTACCTAACTTTCCGTCTCTGTTAGGACAGGTCATGTTTCCGGAAAGACTTAATTTATATAGTTTCTTACCATAAGTGTCTTTAAGATATTCGCTTACAGAATAATAATATGGAAGCATAATTACTTCTCAATATGGTCAATTACGGCTTTGCTTACAACATCAGCAACTCTTGGGTCAAATGCTTCAGGAAGGATATTGACATCACTTACTTCGTCATCTGGAACAAGGTTAGCAATTGCAAGTGCAGCAGCAAGCTTCATATCTTCAGTTATCTGTCTTGCACGGCCTTCAAGAGCACCCTTGAAGATACCAGGGAATGCAATAACATTATTAACCTGGTTAGGGAAATCAGAACGCCCTGTACCAACAACTTTTGCACCAGCTGCCTTGGCAACATCAGGCATAATCTCTGGAACAGGGTTAGCCATTGCAAATATAATTGCATCTTTATTCATAGTCTTGACCATATCGGCTGGAAAAATATTTGGGGCAGAAAATCCGAAGCAGATTGTGTTTACAATGAATTCGACGGAGAGTCTGAATATTGCGATTAAAGGATTG
>ERZ780076.974-NODE-974-length-10486-cov-2.322596_pt1 | contig 10486 bp, 10 predicted proteins | sample MGYA00511022_ERZ780076 | MGnify/ENA primary metagenome ERZ780076 (study PRJEB29588, sample SAMEA2148733) | human gut metagenome | biome: human gut; feature: human-associated habitat; material: faeces | place: Denmark | collected 2008/2010 ... | reverse complement strand
CCACCGTAGCGGAGTGCGGAGGCTTTTTATACCTGCATACGTCCCTGACAGACAGAGAAGGACATTCTTGCCTGATGGCAGGAGTGCTGCCTGAAAAATGCTTCGATACCGGAAGCCTGGTGCGCTTCGGATATATCGAACTGGAAGAGAACAGTGAATATTTTCTGCCCCGGGGCAGCCGCATCCGGGCACATGAATTTCATTACTATGACAGTGAAGATAACGGCGTAGACTGTACCGCAACTAAACCAACCATCGGAAGAAACTATCCCTGCATCCATGTCGGTGAGAACCACTGGTATCGTTTCCCCCACCTCTATTATCCTTCCTGCCCCGAGTTCGCAGAGCAATTTGTGGAAAAGGCTGCGCAGTACAAAAATCGTTTTAAATAGCAGGATATTTGGCGGTATCTGCAAAAATTGTGCAAGAAAAATAAAAAAACACTTGCATCGTACATCGATGTACGGTGTACAAAGAAATGGGGAAGTATTTCGGATGAAATACGTTGAAAGGACGAAACCGGCTGGCGAGAGTTGGGTTCGTCCTTTTTTGCAGAAAAATTCTCAAAAACAAAAAAGATGTGTTATAATCGTAATATCTTTTTTAGGTACGGAGGATAAAGTTATGGAAAAATCAAAGGTATATTTTACAGATTTCAGAACCCGTCTGGGAGAGGGACTTCCCAGTAAGTTAAAGCGCCTGATGAAGGCGGCGGGGATTCAGGATATGGATATGGATCACAAGTTTGTTGCCATCAAGATGCACTTCGGTGAGCTGGGCAATCTGGGATTCTTACGTCCCAATTATGCGAAAGCGGTAGCGGATGTGGTAAAGGAGGAATTCCTTCCCTGCCGGACTGTAATCCCCTGTACCCCGGCAGCCGTAAGAATGCCATCGAGCATATGTAGTGTGCCTGGGAGAATGGTTTCACACCGTTGACGGTTGGGTGTCCTGTGATCATTGGTGATGGTCTGAAGGGAACGGATGATATCGAGGTGCCGGTAGAGGGCGGCGAATATGTGAAAAATGCTAAGATCGGCCGGGCCATTATGGATGCGGATGTGTTTATTTCCCTGAATCATTTCAAGGGGCATGAAACGGTGGGCTTCGGCGGTGCTATCAAAAATATCGGTATGGGCTGCGGATCCAGAGCCGGTAAAATGGAACAGCACGCTCAGGGCAAACCGGAGATCAATGAGAATTTGTGCCGTGGCTGCAAACGATGCATGAGAGAATGTGCCAATGAGGGACTGGTATACGACGAGACTACCCATAAGATGCATATTGATCATAACAAATGCCTGGGCTGTGGACGCTGTATCGGTGCCTGTAACTTCGACGCAATCCATAGCGGTTGTGATGCGGCAACACAGGATTTCAACTGCCGTATGGCAGAGTATGCGAAGGCGGTCGTGGACGGCAGACCCAATTTCCATATTTCTCTGGTGGTGGATGTGTCTCCGAACTGTGACTGCCACCGGGAGAATGATGTACCCATCCTGCCCAATATCGGTATGTTCGCCTCCTTCGATCCTCTGGCGCTGGATCAGGCCTGTGTGGATGCCTGCCTGAAGCAGACACCGCTGCCGAACAGCCAGCTGACGGATGCCATGGCAAAAGAGGGCTTTTGTGATCACCATGATCATTTTGAAAATACCACTCCAAATGCGGAGTACAAGACCTGTCTGGAGCATGCGGAGAAGATCGGCATCGGCAGCAGGGCGTACGAACTTATTGTTATGAAGTAATTTCAGAAAGGATGAGCTTATGCGTCCCATGGTAAGCATCATTGTTCCGGTATACAATGCGGAGCAATATTTACGACGCTGTGTCGACAGCATTTTGAATCAGGAATACACGGACTTTGAAGTGTTTCTGGTAAACGACGGCAGTACGGATTCCTCCGGTGACATCTGCGAGGAATACGGCAACAAGGACACAAGAGTCAATGTGATCCAGAAGGAAAACACCGGAGTCTCCGACAGCAGAAATCTGGCATTGGATCGTGCACGGGGAAAATATCTGCAATTCTTAGACAGCGATGACTGGATCACGCCGGATGCCACAAGACTGTTCGTGCGGGCGGCGGAAGAGTATGGCTGCGATATGGTCATTTCAGACTTTTACCGCGTGGTGGGAGAGCGTCTGTCCCCCAAGGGAGACATTGAAGAGGAGGGTGTGCTCACCCAGGAGGAGTTCGCGGCACATATGATGGAGAATCCGGCAGACTTTTACTATGGTGTGTTGTGGAACAAACTGTACCGCAGGGATCTGGTGGAGGAGCACAGTCTGCGAATGGATACGAATATCAACTGGTGTGAGGATTTTCTGTTCAATCTGGAATATATCCGTTACGCGAAAGTATTCTATGCCCTGCATGCCCCAATCTATTATTATGTGAAGCGCAAAGGCTCCCTTGCCAGTCAGGGAATCAGCATCTCCAAGACGGTAAAGATGAAGTTGAATGTCTTTGAGTATTACAATAACTTCTACAAGCATGTGCTGGAAGAAGAGGACTACGAGAAGAACCGTTTGCAGGTATATCGTTTCTTCATTGATGCGGCAGGAGACGGAACCGTGCCGCCTTCCATCCTGCCCGGATCCAAGAAGCTGGGAGACGAGAGAGTCTTTGTCAACACCGAGATCCTGCAGGCCGAGGGACCGGCGGGGGATGCTTACCGTAAGCGGAAGCTTCTGGAACATTATCTGGAGCCGGTGGCATTAAAAGGAGATCTGAAGGTAGCGGATGTGCGGCTGCTTCTGTGCCTGTGTGAAAAGCACGAGTGGGACAGCAGACGGGAACTGGCGGATTTCGCCGGAATCTCCCGCACGAACCTGACCAGCGGCTTGCAACGCCTGACCATGAAGGGATTCTTGAAAATAGAGGAAGTGAAGGAACCCAAGCCTTCCAGAAAAAGCAAGGCAGCCGGAGAAGTACAGGGAAAAGCGGAAAAGCCGGAGACAAGGCGCAAAGACCGTAAAACCAAGGTCACAGTGACAATCCTTCCCACTGCGGAAGCGGTCATGAAGGAACTGGCACTGGCACAGCGGGATTATGATGAGGCGAGATTTGTGGGATTTACCGAGGAAGAACTGATAAAATACGCAGATCTGTCGGAGAAAATAAAAGAAAATACAAAGAGGATTCTGGGATAATTTTATACTTTGTTAATTGACATCGCCCCTTCCAAAAAGTTATGATAAATAAGTATATAAAAATGTGAGGGAAAGGAAGGTATTTGGATGAAGAAAAACGAAGAGTATATGTTGGAACATGCCGGATTGTGCAGAGCGGCAGATAGATTGGAACCCCAGATGTTCGACGAATACGGCGTACAGAGGGGACTGCGTGATAAGAACGGTAACGGCGTAGTCGCAGGTCTTACCAATATTTCACGGATCGAATCCTTCAAAATGGAAGACGGCAAAAAAGTTCCCTGTGAAGGTAAGCTGTGGTATCGCGGCTATGACTGCATCGAGCTGGTCAACGGCTTCCGGGGTGATCATTTCGGATTCGAGGAAGTGGCTTATTTACTTCTGTTCGGTAAGCTGCCGAACCGTGAGGAACTGAAACATTTTAACGACATTCTTGCGTCCAGCAGAACTCTGCCGACCAACTTCACCAGAGACGTCATTATGAAAGCCCCCAGCAGTGATATTATGAATTCACTGACCAGGAGCGTTCTGACACTGGCTTCCTATGATAAAAACTGCAGCGACACTTCCATTGAAAATGTATTAAGACAGTGCCTGGGACTGATTGCTGTGTTCCCCATGCTGGCAGTCTACGGCTACCATGCATATAATCACTATTCCAACGATGAGAGTATGTACATACACCGTCCCCAGAAGAAACTTTCCACCGCAGAGAATCTGCTGATGATGCTTCGCCCGGACAAACAATACACCGAACTGGAGGCGAGGGTACTGGACACCGCACTGGTGCTGCATATGGAGCATGGCGGTGGTAACAACTCCACCTTTACCACCAGAGTCGTGACTTCTTCCGGATCCGATACTTATTCTGTCATTGCGGCAGCACTTTCCTCCCTGAAGGGGCCGAAACATGGTGGTGCCAATATCAAAGTCGTAGAGATGATGCGGGATATCGAAGCACATGTGTCCGACTGGACAGATGAGGATGCGGTAAGGGCATATCTGAACAAGATTCTGAGCAAAGAAGCCTTCGACGGCAAGGGACTGATCTATGGTATGGGGCATGCAGTCTACTCCCTGTCTGACCCCAGAGCCCAGGTATTCAAGAGCTTCGTGGAAAAACTGGCGGTAGCCAAGGGCAGAGACAAGGATTTCGCCCTGTATTCCATGATCGAGCGGATCGCACCGGAGGTCATTTCCCAGAAATCCCGGATCTACAAGGGTGTCAGCGCCAACGTTGATTTCTACAGCGGTTTCGTATACAGCATGTTGGAGATTCCTCTGGAACTGTATACCCCGATCTTCGCCATTGCCAGAATCGTAGGATGGAGTGCACATCGTATCGAAGAGCTGATCAATATGGATAAGATCATTCGTCCCGCTTACAAGAGCGTAATGCAGGAACTGGAATATGTTCCTTTGAATCAGAGATAAATTATCAAATAATAAAGGACTGCGTATTTTGCGCAGTCCTTTGCTGAATTACTATGGAGAACAGATCGGGGAACCTACGAATAGATCTTGCAGATAATGGATACGATCTCTTCAGCGGATTCTTTGGAATCTTCCAGAATCCAGGTGACATAAATATTGTAGAGGGAACCGGAGAAGGCTCGGAGCGTGTAATAAAAATCCTGCCCCTTGTCTTCGGTATAATAGGTATCCAGAATGTAGCTGTCCAGTGCCTGTAACAGCAGGTGCCCCAGACCGGTCTGCACCAGACAGGCAATGAATTCTTTGTAATGATTGAAATATTCATAACAATGCAGCATATTGCGGGAGTCATTGTAATTGCCCTTGTCCGGCCATGTCGCAACATCCTGACGGTAGGATTCTACCAGATCCTTCAGATAACTGCTGAAGATCTCATCCAGAGAATGGTAATTGCGATAATAGGTCATGCGGGAGACACCGGCACGCTCGGTCAGCTCGGTAATTGTAATATTGGACAGGGATTTGGTCTTCAGCAGCTGGATCAGAGCCTGTACCATACAATCTCTGGAAAAAAAGTTGGAATTCTTTGTGGACATGACGGATCACCTTCTTTATGATTTCTACCTAATAATGTAACGATTCAGACCTCCATTCGCAAAATCGCCTCTATGAGGCTTCCTTGGAGAACAGGCCGGCCTGTTCTCTGCTCATTGTGGTTACTTCGCCATATAAATCATATCAAATGTTCTTACGAATGCAAGCATTCGACGTACATGTTGACATGATTTGCATGGCTCTGAATAGTTACCATATAATTATATAGAACGTAACACAATCCGGCGAAATACGCAAGGAAAGTTCCTCGCGGAAAGGAGCGGCATATGGCAGGAACGGTAATAGAATATTTGCAAAAATACGGAGACATTTCTTTTCGGGAAAAACCTCTGAATGATGTGGACAGTCTGGCATTGTGCCAGCTCTCTTATCTGAAATTCGACGGAATGGTCAGCGATGTGCGGCACAATGGCCCTTCCGTGACCCTGCGGGAGATTGCAGAGCGTCCGGACGTGGACAAACTGTTCGGGGATGTCCGTTTTGAGAAGGAGAACCGGGCGCTGTTCGAAGGAATGTTAAGTGGCAGACGTTTCCGGGATATGAAGCTGAACTGCTATATCAATCTGGTGGAAAAGGAATGGGAGACCCAGTTCTCCGCCACCACTTTTATTCTGGATGACGGAACCCTGTTTCTGGCATTCCGGGGAACGGATGAGACTATCGTAGGCTGGAAGGAAGATTTCAACATGGCATTTCTGTCACCGGTGCCGGGGCAGGAGTACAGTGTAAAATATGTAAATATGGTCACCGGATGGCTGCACCAGCCCTTTTATATCGGAGGGCATTCCAAGGGCGGCAATCTGGCAGTCTACAGTGCCATGAAATGCGCCCCTTTTGTGCAGAAACGGATCCAGAAGATCTACAGTCTGGATGGGCCTGGATTCCGGCCGGAAGTGCTGAAGGAGTGTCACTATAATGCCATCGAAGGCAAGGTGGTGAAGCTGTTGCCACATTCTTCCATGATCGGTATGATTTTCGAGCGGGATATTCATTACCGCGTGGTGGAGAGCAACAGCCATGGGCTTTTGCAGCACGATCCTTTTTCCTGGCTGGTGGAGGAGGACCATTTCGTGGATGTGGATGACATTTATGAGAGCCAGAAGATCATGAATGAAGCACTGAACGAATGGATACTGTCCTTAAATGAAGAACAGGTCCGCACCTTCGTGGAAACACTCTATCAGGTTATCTCCGCATCCCAGGCGGATGATCTGATCACGTTTACCGCTGACTGGAAAAAGAGTATGAATGCGGTGGTTACTGCACTGAAGGAAGTGGACGCCCAGACCGCGGAGATGCTGCGGGGAATCATCCGCTCCCTGTTCGAAATCGCCAAAGTCAAGGTCAGAGAGGAGCTGGCCCCGGCGAAAAAGCCCGGGCGCAGATTCAGAAATAAGAAGAAAGAAGAGAAAGCAGAGGCTCACCGGCCTGTTCCGGAAGACGCTCCGGATGCCACTGCAGCCCAAGGATCGGCAGCTCGTCATGCTCCAAGGCTTCGGGGCAGCCGTCATCGGGGCAGCGCTGAATGATCTTCAGATGCTGACCTAAGCGGTCGATCCTCTGATGGTGGGCGCTGTTGACGTGCATTTTGACAGGAAAATACTTGAAAAGACGGGAATCTTCCGTCATAATGGACGTATGGAATGCATCACCGGAAGGGATACTGTGCAGGGAATCTCCCGACATATCCTGCAAAATAGTGCCACCGAAGGCAACATTGATGACCTGCATGCCCTTGCAGATCCCGATCACGGGGATCCTGGCGGCAATGGCTGTGTCAAGGGCCTGAAATTGCAGGATGTCCAGTTCGGTGTCAACAGTACGGGAACCTTTGTTTTTTTCTCCGAAGAAAGCCGGAGTGATATCTCCGCCGCCCGGCAGAATCAGGGCATCACAGGAGGTGACTTCCCCAGGGACCAGTGTGGTTACGGTTCTGGCGGGAAGTTTCGAAAAAAACGTCTCATAATTGCCCGTCTGGGATTTGCGTCCCAAAATGACTAATTTTGTCATATGATTTTCTGATACCTCATTTTTTATAGTTAATATATGCCATAACTTTTCATCTTTGCATGGAACAAATTAGCAAAAATGTATCTTACGTTTTTCAATAAATAGGAGTAAAATAGCAACGACCGTGAGGGAGTGAAAACTCTTTCAAGGATGTTCACGGAAAGGAAGTGGTATTATGGAGGAATTGGCATCAGAACTGCTCAAGGAACTGAATTGTGACACGGCTTTTTCTATTAAGCTTCCGGCAGGTCTACCCCTGATCGGTGGAGTACAGCTGGACATTGCGGAATCGGTCGTTATCACCTGGGTGGTCATGGCAGTCATTCTGATCTTGTCGATTATCCTTACAAGCAACCTCAAAGTACACAATGTCAGCAGACGACAGCTGGTGGCAGAGACGATCGTGACAAAGCTGGAAGGCATTGTTACGGGAATGATCGGAGAAGAAGGCAAACGGTATGTACCATATCTGGTTAGCGTACTGTTGTATCTGGGCATATCCAATATCATTGGATTGTTCGGTATGAAGCCCCCTACCAAGGATCTGAACGTAACGGCGGCACTGGCCCTGATGAGTATCGTTCTGGTGGAAGCCGCAGGTATTCGCAAAAAAGGTGTGGGCGGATGGATCAAGAGCTTTACCGAACCCATCGCGATCGTAACACCTATCAATATCCTGGAGGTGTTCATCAAGCCCCTGTCCCTGTGTATGCGATTGTTTGGTAACGTTTTGGGAGCATTCGTTATCATGGAGCTGTTGAAGCTTCTGGTTCCGGTAGCATTGCCGGTACCCTTCAGCTTTTACTTTGATATTTTTGATGGATTGATTCAGGCATATGTATTTGTATTCCTGACATCCATGTACATTAAGGAAGCCATTGAGTAACTGGATAACTATTCAGAGCTATTTTGCGAATGCGATTATGAATAGTTATGAAACACTAATTCACACAAAAACGGAGGAAAAGAATTATGATAGCTATTGGAGCAGGTATTGCAGCACTGGCATGTATCGGAGCAGGTATCGGTATCGGTATCGCAACAAGTAAAGCAGCAGAGGCAGTCGCAAGACAGCCGGAAGCAGAGAGCAAGATCACCAAGATCTTACTGTTAGGTGGTGCGCTGGCAGAGGCAACCGCTATTTACGGATTCGTTATCGGTATCCTGATCATTCTGTTCATGGCATAACTATCCGAAGCCGGAAACGTCACAGACAAGCGTCAAATGCCTGCATTTGTAAGCTGTTTTGTGACGATTTACGATGACTAAAACTTCATGAGCAAAAAGAAAGCTCTGAAAGAGCGTTTTGCGAATGGAAGTTTCGGATAGTTATAAGGAAATTAGAAAGCGAAACGTAAGAAAGGATGAAAGCACATGCTGAGATTAGATATTAATATTGTATGGACCATCCTGAATCTGTTGATCATCTTTGCCATTGTGAAGATCTTCCTGATCAAGCCCATCCACAAGATCCTGGATGCAAGACAGGCAGAGATCGATAAGCAATATGCAGATGCAAAAGCTGCACAGGACAGTGCCAATGAACTGAAAGGTCAGTACGAGGCATCCTTAAGCGGTGTTCAGGCAGAAAAAGAAAGCATTCTGAACGAGGCAAGAGGCAAGGCCAGCAACGAATATGACCGCATCGTGGCAGATGCCCAGACAGAAGCGAAAAAGATCATGGACAATGCCAGTAAGAATGCCACACTGGAAGAGCAGAAGCGCATCGAGCAGGCACAGGAACAGATCGCCGGCCTGGTAGTGGAAGCGACTGCAAAACTGGTAGCTGCCAAGCAGAACGCAGATTCAGACAGAGAACTTTACAACCAATTTATAGCAAAGACAGGTGAAAAGATTGATTAGTACAGCTTTAGAATACGCAAAAAGATTGCGTGAACTGAATATCCCCGGAGACATTGTAGGTCAGACAGGCGATATCTTCAAAGCCGTACCGCAGGTGAAGCTGGATTTCGAATCCCCTGCTGTATCACTGTCTGCCAAGCATAATGTAATAGAAAAAGTATTCCCCTTACAGATCAGAGATTTTCTGAAAGTCCTGTGTGACAACGGAGACGTCTATCTGTGGGATGATATCTGCACCGCATACAGAGAAGTCTCTCCCGAGAAAAAGGAAGAGTTCGTTGTAACCCTGTCCTATGTGACAGCGCCCACCGATGAGCAGCTGCAGAATATCCGTAATTTTATCCAGAAGAAATACAACAGAGAGGATATGGTCTTTGAGACCAAAGAAGATCCTTCTCTTGGCGGCGGTTTCATCATCCGTGCCGGTAACGAGGTCTATGACTGGAGTACCAATGGACGTATGAAGCAGTTCGCAGACAAGCTTTTCCAGGTAGGAAAGACCGCCAGTGAGCAGGGCATCATTTCCATTCTGAAAGGTGAGATCGAGGATTTCAACTTACAGGCACAGGAAAATGAGATCGGTTCTGTCAGCTGGGTAGGTGACGGTATCGCCAACGTCAATGGTATCGACCATGCAGAGTACGGCGAGATCGTTATCTTTGATTCCGGTGTCAAAGGTATGGTACAGGATGTCCGCAGAGATGAGATCGGATGTATCCTGTTCGGTCATGATACCGAGATCCGCGAAGGCACCAGAGTCGTTCGTACCGGTAAGAGAGCCGGTATTCCTGTAGGTGACGGATTCAAAGGCAGAATCGTGGATGCTCTGGGAGCACCCATTGACGGTGCAGGTCCTATTAAGGAAGAAGGCTATCGTCCCATCGAGCAGCCGGCACCTTCCATCGTGGACAGACAGTCCGTAGGCGTGCCTATGGAGACTGGTATTCTGGCTATCGATTCCATGTTCCCCATCGGTCGTGGACAGCGTGAGCTGATCATCGGTGACCGTCAGACCGGTAAGACTTCCATTGCCATCGATGCAATTTTGAACCAGAAGGGCAAGGATGTGGTATGTATCTATGTGGCTATCGGCCAGAAGGCATCCACCATTGCAAAACTGGTAGGAACCCTGAAAAAGAACGATGCCATGGATTACACCATTATCGTATCCGCAACCGCCAGCGATCCTGCACCTCTGCAGTACATTGCACCTTATTCCGGTACCGCACTGGCTGAGTACTTTATGTATCAGGGCAAGGATGTCCTCATCGTATACGATGATCTGTCCAAGCATGCGGTAGCTTATCGTGCACTGTCCCTGCTGCTGGAACGTTCTCCCGGACGTGAGGCATATCCCGGAGATGTATTCTATCTGCATTCCAGACTGCTGGAGCGTTCCGCAAGACTG
>ERZ780076.969-NODE-969-length-10509-cov-2.427874_pt1 | contig 10509 bp, 6 predicted proteins | sample MGYA00511022_ERZ780076 | MGnify/ENA primary metagenome ERZ780076 (study PRJEB29588, sample SAMEA2148733) | human gut metagenome | biome: human gut; feature: human-associated habitat; material: faeces | place: Denmark | collected 2008/2010 ... | reverse complement strand
TGTATTTAGGGGAAAAAAAAAACCAAGAAAATTATTATAAAACTAAACCATATAAACTTTAGTTAACAATCGGCCACTAAAACGAATAAATAATGAATAAATATTAACAAATACATTCCGGCAACTGGCAATACTTCTTTCCTCGGAACTGGTAGCTCCCCCAAGCAGCAAACGCAAACGAGACCAAGAATATTTTTATAAATAGACAAAGTTGCATTCATGCCGTGTAAAAAAGTTTTCAGTCCTTATATAAACATGCAAACTTCCCGTTATTTTCTTTATTCATAGACAAAGGTTCTGTTTATAGATTATGAACGGACGAAACAAGTTTTCCTCGGGCACGTGAATGAAGTTTCTGAAAGACAGAGGAACGCATAAAAAACGAGAGGCCATCAGCCCGACGTACAGCTAATAGCCCCTCGCTTATTATAAAACTTCAAATCAAATTGGAAGTATCATATATCCTTTTACCATCTCTTCTCCAATTTGAACATAAAAAACTGCCCATAGTTTGTCCGCATCTTTTTTTATAACTTTGAATTTACAATCTTTCGCTCCTTTATATTTGTCCTTATCTCCATATTCATAATTTTCTTTTATGTACAAGAAACCTGTCTCTTCTTTATCAACTTCATAATTTATATCACTTTCGAAAGCTACCGTCAAAGCTTTATCTACACTCCCTCGAGGATACACACCTGTATGCTTTAATCCTATACGACCCAAATTTACTTCTGATTTAAGATCTGCATTTATGGCAACACGACTAGCTCCTCTTTTTACAAAATCATTATCTGGCCACAAAACACATTGTTTATCCGTCTTTGCCATTATCTCTTCAAGCTCAGCCTGACTGAATGCGGAATTGTTGACAGTCACTTTTACCGGCAGCGTAAGTGTCAATCCATGCGAATCGGTTATCGTAATCTGCGTTTCACCTTCCTGCGAAGAGCTTACTCTTATCTTGGAAGGCTCCGTTCCATCTACAGCAACGGTCGCAATATCGCTGTTTGCAGAAGAGACCTCATATCCCCCGTTGCCTTCCGTCACTGTAATGATTTTCTCCGAAGGCTTGCCGAACGGCAGTTCTATGCTGACCTCTGCTACATCCGCTACAAGATTGTCCGTAAGATAAACATCCACCTTTACACTCTTGAAACCTCCATTGCTATCGGAAAGTATTATATCGGTCTTGCCCTGAGCCAGACTTTTTACAGTCACTATATTTCCTTCAATAGCGGCCTCAGCCACAGTCTTGTCAAGAACTGAGAGCCTGTAATCGCCCGCCCCGGCGGTAATCTCGAATGTTTTGGTCTGACCTTTTATTATGTCAATCTTTTCCGAGCTGACAGTTATTCCCGACTTATCGTCCGAAACCTCCACCAGCTCATCGTTTTCTTCCGGATAAAGCGGAGCATCGTCGTCATCGCAAGAATACAAGCCTGCCGACAAGACAAGCGCCAAGCTGATATATAAGTATTTCTTTTTCATTTTTATCTGTTTTATACATTTTTATCAATAATATTTATTATTTATGGTCTGGCAAGTATGGCTTTTCATCATATACCAATTCATCATTGTAAAAGATTCTAGCCATCCTTTTCAATTCTTCCAGCTGTGTACTGCCTGAAGGATCCTTCCTACCATTCTTATATGGCGTATCAAATGAATCCCTGAACGGATCCATGGCGAAAATGAAGTGGCAGTTTCCCCTATCCTTTACGCCCTTTAAATCTTCATCAGTTCTCCACCACCCTTTTGCGAACTGGCTTGAACGCCATCCATACTTGCTCTGCGGCATTCCCGGAAAATCACGTTCAAACTTAATCATATAGGTAGACTGATAATCCTCCATTACATAGTCTATGTAATCATTTATTGTCATACCATCAATAGTACATCCGGCTGAACTCATATCCATAAATTCACCCATGGCATAAACAATGTTCACCTTGTCAGGCATTGCACGCTTGATTTCATAAACCAGACGCGCTCCTGCTTCCACAGACTTATTCGCATAAAATCCAGGAGGTGTAGGAGTTGCGGGAGCATCGTACTCGTCATCATAGAATATTCCGTCGAGTTCGTAAGTTTCGCATATGTTTTTAATATACTTTGCAAAAACCTCAGCCGTTTCCGGCAGCATATTACATACGCTGGCATGTGTATGATGCGCCATTATGCCCAATATCACCTTAATGCCTCTGTCCTGCAACGGCTTGAGATATTTTTCCCTGTTGTTCAATATATTTACAATCTGCTGGTTTACCAAGGCGTGCACGCTTCCATCTTCATCTATGATGACATTGTCGGAAAACAGCACCACATAGTCGAACAGATACTTCTTTGTATTCTTCAAGGTGAAGCACAGGTGGTTAAGAGGATTTGTGTCGTTGGTCTCAATCACGCTGAACAGTTTTACGGCATCATCACCCTTGTAGTTATCGCCAAGATTCTCAATTATCTTTACCACAATGAGGAAAGTACTTCCTGTTTCCGCGAACTTCAAAGAGCCGGAAGCGGTTTCCGCGCGCAACGGTATGACATATGTGCTTCCCGCTTCCATATCTTCAGTTGTAGTGAAACGTACATTTAGCTCGCCTGATTTCTGCGAATTTTCCGGAAGCGTTACTGTATTTCCGCCCTCAAACGTCACGTTCGCTGACGGGAATGCCAGATACTCGTTTTCAGTGTCCTGGTTATAACTGTTCAAAACCTCCTCGTCATATACCAGCTTGACATCGGATGCCGCGCCAGAAGACTTTGTAGCTTTCACACACAGCGTCATGTCGGCAGGACGTCCTGCCTGCACTTCCAATGAAGCCGAGTTTATTTTGCCATCATTGTTTGCGATGTAGCCCATCTGGTCTTGTGATACTTCGTAATTACTCTCATCAACCGGAGCTGCATCAAATTCCGTGTCCTGGCATGAAGTAAAGACATACCCGCCGCATGAAAGCAGGATTGCCAATAAACTTATTTTGCTGAAATTACATATTTTCATATTCATTATTTTTTAAAGTTAGACTATTTACTCCGGAAGATTTACATTACTCCATTTCAAATCATTCGATGCCGTTGCATCGTTACCGTTTGCCGTATAATCCTTAACGGTATTTCCTGCTCCGTCATTAAGTTTCCAGTATGAGACAAGTCCTTCCGAATCTGCCGCGACACGATAGAAATGATTGGCTGAATTGATTTCCTCTTCCGTCAATACCTTGTTCCATATACGGCATTCCGCCATGGAGCCGTCCAGGTAACGCAAATCTCCATATGAGTAGCCAATCCAGAACCCTCTTTCAGTTTCCGTTTCCTCGGCGTATCTTACACCCCAATTTACAGGCCCCGCAAAGTTCTGGAATGCCTTCTCTGTTTTCTTATTTCCATTGATATAGACCTGCACCGTCTTCGTATCCGCATCAAACGTTACAGCAAGGTGAGTCCATACACCGGCCTTTATCTTCCAATCCGATGATGTCACATTCTCCCCGTCTGCAGCGATCTGCAACTGGTCGCTCGGTATCGTTGAATCCCCGAGACGGATAAGGAACTTGCCTTCCACTCCCATGATAGTGGAAATCTTCGAATCCCTGTCATCAGCGAACCCATCAACCTTTATCAATGCCTCTGCCGACATCTTTGTAAGATTGTTCACCACATCAGCATTTTCCCAATCCACATACAGATTGTTATTGTTCATGTTCACCGCCCAGTTTACAAGTGAAGCTTTTTTCACCACATAATAAATATTGCGTTGGCTGTCCAATATATCCACATCTGATGAAACGATGGTAAGTGGCAACACATATACTTTGGAATAATCAAGCTGATTAAGATTAATAAAGTTTATATCAAGGCTTGAAGCAGTCACCTCGCCTGCTTTTATCACGACTGAGGGGTCATTGATTTCGTAAAACTCCGCCGGCAGAAGTTCCGCATTATCACCATTCAAGGCATTATAACGCGCCACCAAATTGCCATCCACTCCATAAGTAACCTTCACGTCACTGTTTTGGGCCTTTGCAAGATAAGTCCTTACGGTGCCTTGCTTCGTAACCTCGCCCGCTTCTATATCGACAAGTATCATTTCCATCTTGTCTGTTTCGCCTAAGTAAACACTATTGTCATAGTTCTCCACATCGTCCTTGCAAGCAGCCAGGAAAGCGGCTCCAAACAATAATGTTCCAAAGATTGTACTATTAATAAAACGTTTATTCATAATTGTTCTCCGATTTTATTTAACAGAAGGATTTAAGATTGATATCATTTCTCTAACATTCTCATAATTTCTTCCTGAGGCATGATAATCTGTTGACAAATTATACACGCCCACAGCCACTAAGTCATTTCCGCTATGCTGCATAGCCGCCCACTCCGCAAAAGATTGCAACGTGAGTCCATCATTTTCAACATCGGCAAGGGCGCCATATTTGGCCGCATAAGAATCAAGACAACTCTCATTAAAGATATAGGACAATTCATTGACGCTCACCGCTTCTTCGCTTGAGATGAATATCGCGCTGCACTTATCCAATATGAAACTTCCGTCAACAAGGTTCTCAGGCCTTCCATGGAAAGCCAACAACTTTTCCGGATTGCGTTCTTTCCAATCATTTATCACGTTAATGAAATTGTTCTCATTCTCTTTATACTCTTTCTTCTCCTCTTCTGTCATGTATATTGACACCTGCCCCTGATAGTCAATGCAGATGCCGTCATAATTGTACTTTTTTACCAAAGAGAGTGAATAAGACAAGGTGTCGGTCAGATACTGGTGGAAATCGATTGTCACCGGTTCTTCTTCCGTGGCATCTTCCACCATGGCGTCATAGGTACTCTTGATGGCCTCGAAATCGATATTGAATATTACCTTCATACCTTTCTCGCCACGTATCTGCTCTATCTCGGCCGCCTCCGACTTTACCAGCTTATCCGGATACATCAGCGACACCACATCAATGCTGTCAGGTATATCCGTAAGATGATTGGCTCTCGAATACGACTGTTTCACACTGTTGTCAAACCAGGCATACACCAGTTTATGGTCTGTATTGCGATATTCTCGCAAATTCGCCAGATATTCAGCATACAGTTCCGGATTCTGGTCTTCGATATTAGTTTCGTTTACCTTAAACGCTTCGCTTTCGGTCCAATCACTGCAAGCGGAAAACACTGTTCCACCTGCAATGGCAGCACCTATTATTATTTTTGAAATAGATTTCATATTATAAATGTTTTTTTGAGTGTAAGATTAGTTTTTAGGTTTGCAATCCCACCAAATAAATGTTCCCATCTCGTCAGCACCTTTCAAATATTCCGACACCGCCTCCAACACGTTATTCTTATTGCTCACATATTCATCTGCCGGATAAGGCATACGGCGTGCACCGAGTTCAGAATCAACTTTTCCGCCGCTCTTGTTTCCCTCAGCCGTAGCTGGTATCAGTTTTGGATAGCCCGTGCGGCGATAGTCAGCCCATGCCTCGTTCCCGAGTGTCCAGTTGGCTATCCATTTCTGTATAATGATGCGTTCCAGTTTTTCCTCTTGCGCCGCTCCGTCATTCCACTTGACGGTTATTTCAGACAGTCTTTCCGAATACGAGTTCACACTTTCAGGGTCGTTATATGTTTGTGGCGTACTATAACCATCCTCGAGATAATATCCCAAATCAGCTCCCCACTGTTCAAATGATTTTCTTATGCCCTCTTCATACAAGTCCTTCGCCGTCATCGTTTCATGCGGATTTGTAAAACCATGTACAGCAACGGCCTCAGCTCTCAAGAAATATGTTTCAGCCGCATTCATCCATATTACCGGATCAGATTCCGCAACATTTATTCCGGAATACTTACGCGCGTTTTTCCCCAAAGTGCTGAGCTCTATGCCTCTACGTACTCCGACATAGTCAGGATAGCCATATTCAGACTTGACAAAATACTTTTCACGGCGATTGTCGTTATAGCCATTCATATAACATATTATGTCTGCCGCCGCATGGCTGTCACCACCTGTAAGTGAACCTTCGGCCGAATTGTAACGTGACGCTACATATATCGGATTTGAGCTGCTTTTGAAATAATCCCACATCGCATTCTGGTCGTTTTGTTCCATGATGCCTCCGTTAACAGGATCCATGGCCTCTACGAACCTGGCCTGAGCCTTTTCCTTATCAGCATACACAATTCGCATGGCTAGACGCATCTTAAGGGAATTGGCGAACCTTATCCATTTTTTCACATCTCCCTTGTAAACATAATCAGCCGAAGAAGGGATAGTGTAATCCGGATTATCCACAAGTTTCGCGTTAAGAGCATTTACAGAATTTGTCAATTCCTCAAAAAATTTGTCATAGACTTTATCTTGCGGATCGTATGGTGTTTCTATCTTTCCGTCCTTACCTATCTGGGAATACGGTATCGGACCATACGTATCCGTCACACGGCTCATTGCCGCCACCTTTATAATATTTGCCACCATTAAAGGCATGTCATCGCCTGATTCTTCACACAGTTTTTCAACCACCGTAAGATTAGTATATAAAACCGGTATAATCTTATCCGATTTCAGGAACACGTTAGTCCAGTTGTCCGTAGGGTTATAGTTAGAAATCGTATTATCCCATCCGCTTACCTTGGAATCGGCATAATATCCTCCCATCGTACCTCCCAAAAGGCAATCGGTGAACTGTGCCGTATTTACATCCGGAGAAACAACACACCCTGCAATATTACTCATGGCCGAACTCAAACCATATCCGTCAGGAGTGAGGTCGCCCGGCTGGTAAGGATTAGAGTTTATCTCAAGATAGTCGCCCGTACACGAAACAAAGGCGACTGTCGTCATTCCTAAAATTATACTGTTTATCAAACTTTTCATGATTTTCTTATTTTAAAATTTTAAAGTAACATTACAGCCTATATTACGCGTGGAAGGCATCATAAAGTAATCTATACCTTGATAGAAATTCTCCGTTGACGCCACACTTTCAGGATCGAATGGAGCCTTGCAATAAATCATCCACAAATTACGTCCTACAAGAGAAATAGACAAATCGCAAACATCTCCCAACATCTTCTTCGGGAATGTATAACCTATAGAAGCTTCCTGCAAGCGTACGTTAGTGGCAGAATAAGTATAATATTGGGCCACAGCATCGCCGCTGCCTATCGTACGATACCAGTTTTCCGGGGTAATACGGTCATTGCCATTCACCATTACATACCCCCGGTCTCTTGCTGCGGCAGTCGATTCGGATACCCCGAAATCATCAAGCAAAGCCTGTGTACGTGAGAATACCACTCCTCCCAAACGTGCAGAAACCATGAAACCGAAATTAAAGTTCTTCCATGAGAAGCTGTTTCTCCATGCCATATTTGCCTTAGGCAACACACTTCCCAGCTTAATGTAATCATCAGAATTAGCAATCTTTTCCGTCACCGGTCTGCCATTATCGGCTATATATATATTCCCCTTGTCATCACGCTGCAAATCCATGTTAGAATATACATCCCCCATGGAGCCTCCTTCTTTCAAAAGGAAACGTGTGGAAGCCAGACCTCCCATATTAAGCGTGCTGATAGAGAATGCTTCTCCTGTGGCAGGGTTTATGGCATTGTCGGCCAAAGTCACAATCTTATTTTTGTTTGTAGAGAATGTATAATTGCTGTTCCAGGTAAACTTGTTCCACGTTTTCTCATACCCCAATGAAAGTTCCACGCCCTGGTTCCTTACCGCACCTGTCTGTATGTACAGTTTTGAATATCCGGACACTCCAAGTTCAGGATTGAATGTCTGGTTCTTTGTCAGTGTGTTATAATAAGTCAAGTCAAGATTGAAATCTTTAAAGAATCTCATGCTCAAACCGACTTCCCATGATTCTGTACGTTCCGGCTTCAGATTATACATAGGATACTGAGTAGTATTACTCCATTGTCCGGAACTTTCAATCCATTCATAACGCGGGTTTGCAATATATCTTTCAAAAGCAGTACCTACTGAGGCGAAAGATGCTCTCACTTTCATATACGACAGGTAATCTCTGTTCAAGTTAGGCATCAGCTCTGTCAATACGACAGACGCTCCCACTGACGGATAGAAGAATGATTTGCTATTGGAATTAGGTCCGGCAAGCTGTGAAGGCCAGTCATTACGTCCTGTGAGAGTCAAATAATATGTGCTCTTATATCCAACTTCGGCAGACGCGAACAAAGACTGTGTCTGTTCCCTCCATCCTTCTTGCAACTTTTGCGTTTTCCTTGTACTCAAGTTCTGAACATAGAAACCGTTTGCCAGCCCAGGAACTTCACCTTCAAATGTCTCATCGGCAATAGGTCCCCTGTTCTTCAAGAAATCATATCTCATATCAGTAAATGATCCTCCGACGTTTGCCTGCAAAGACCAGTCTTCGCCGAAATTCTTGTTTATATTTATCAGAAAATCGGCATATAGCTGCTTGTCAGAACTCTTCTCTATGGCATACAAACCGCGTGTTGACAATTCTGTCATCTGAGTATTAGTTCCGGCATAATATTTCTCAGTATAAGTATTGTTTGAATTGTCAAGACGTACACGTCCGCTCACACTTAACCAATCCAAAATCTTATAGTTAAGGCTGGCATTAAACATATACCTGTCCTTTTTATTATTCCTCAGCTGCCTGTAATTTATCCAATACGGGTTCTGCATAACCATACCCGCATCACCAACAGGCCAATACTGTGTATTGATTTTTCGTGTCGCGTCGTACCTTTCGTACATCTTGATATCTTCCCAGTCGTTTCCTCTCGGGAACAAATATGCTCCTACGATAGGATTGTTGTATGTACCTTGGTTCACCATATTCTGGTCACCTTGCATAATATAGCTTGCACCTACATCAAGGGTCATTTTATCATCAAGGAACGTTGTCGTGTTACGGAACGTGAAGTTATATCTGTTATATTTATTATTTGAAACTATACCTCTTGAATTGACCGCAGCCGCGGATGCGTAAGTCTGGTTCTTGTCCGTACCGGTGGAAAGCGAGATACTCTCCGTACCCGTTATTCCTGTCCGGAAATAGTCGCTTACCGGATCATAACCATAATAATTGTAATCATTCAGTCTCTCGCCCCAGCTGCGTGTTATATCTGCAGACGACCATGAGCTACCTGTTCCATAACGGTTCTGAAAGTCAGGGGCCACAAAAACGTTTGTGAATTCCGTGTTACTGTTGACTGTTATCCTTACCCTGCCTTCCTTGCCTTTCTTAGTGGTAATCACAATAGCACCGTTTGCTGCATCGGAACCATAAAGGGCTCCTGCCGCCGCACCTGTAAGGACGGACATCGACTCTATATCTTCAGGGTTGATATCGGCTATAGGTTCCGTGGCTCCTCTGGAATCGAATTCCGTGCCTCCCTTGTTGTTAGCCGAATACATCGGAACTCCATCTATTACATATAGTGCATTGGACGACTGCATGATTGACTTCGTACCACGCATAACAACCTTTGATATACCACCCACTCCGGACGACGATGCGTTGATAGTGACACCCGCAACCTTACCACTCAAAGAATTGACAAAGTTGACATCCTTGTTGGAAGTGATTTCATCGGCATTCACCTGTTGCACATTATAAGAAAGAGCCTTCTCCGAACGTTTGATGCCCAACGCTGTTACCACGACTTCCTCAAGCACTTCAGTATCCTCGCCCATAGTGACATTTATAATGGAATTCGCCGCACTGAACTCCACCGACTTGTATCCAACATAGGAGAATTGCAGGACTGAAGCCGGCCCGGCCACTTCCAGGCTGTAATTTCCGTCAAAGTCCGTGATTGCACCGTTTGTAGTTCCTTTTTCAAGCACAGTCACACCGATAAGAGGTTCGCCTTTTGAGTCAACAACCTTTCCGGAAACAGTTTTCTGCTGTTCCACGATTTGACTTTCCTGGTTATTTGCCTTACTTTCCTTTGACAAATAAACCACTTTGTCATAAACTCTATAAGAGATTCCCTTTCCTTCAAGAACCTTGTCCAAAGCCTCGGATATTGACGCGTTGGAAAGATTTACAGAACTTACCGACATTGAAGCCAGATCGTCATCATAAAAGAATTGGTAATTTGACTGAGATTTAATCTCCTTTATAACAGCACCTAAATTGGAGCCTTTCATAGAAAGATTAATCTGAGCAAAAGATTGCTGGAAAGGCGCTACCAATAACGCCGACGCCAGAAGAGTCCCAAGAAACTTTCTTGAACCCTTTATCGAACATTCGTCCGACAAGTTTGCCTTTTTAAGGTTAAACATCATAATATGTCATATTTTTAAAGTTACGCATATATAACAACCATGATGTATAAAAACACTTAGGCAAATTTTCATCTTTTTTCAAAAAAAATACTACAGAAAGCCCACACGCCTCTTCGCTTCTCGCTGCAACACTCTTATTTCCAGCTAATTACAAGGACACGGGGGGGGGGGGGGGGAGGTTTTTAAAGATTTATTTTTTTTGTAAAAAT
>ERZ780076.967-NODE-967-length-10517-cov-3.700918_pt1 | contig 10517 bp, 9 predicted proteins | sample MGYA00511022_ERZ780076 | MGnify/ENA primary metagenome ERZ780076 (study PRJEB29588, sample SAMEA2148733) | human gut metagenome | biome: human gut; feature: human-associated habitat; material: faeces | place: Denmark | collected 2008/2010 ... | reverse complement strand
AAAAGCGCGGCACCCCCCCCCGCCGATGCCGCCCGCAGCTCCGGCTCCCGGAAGATTTATAATCTTTTTGCCGGACGCTTTTTCAAAAATCTCTCCTATATTTCGTAAGCCGTCGTCCAAAAGCTTTACATCGTTCTTCGAGGCTCCCTTTTGCGGAGAAAAAACATAAGCCGCTCCGTTTTCTCCGCACAGAGGATTTGTAACGTCACACGCGAGAGTGAACTTTATATCCTTGAATCTTTCAAAATTCTCGGTTCGCCGTATTTTCTTAACTCTTATCATATTTTGACCGTCGGGCAAAACCTCGACGCCGTCCTCCGAAAAGAACCGCATACCGAGGGCATACAAAATGCCCGTTCCCGCATCCGTGGTAGCACTGCCGCCGAGTCCGAGAATTATATGTTTTGCCCCATGCTCCGCAGCGTCGCAAATCAGTTCTCCGCTTCCCAATGACGACACCTTCACGGCGTCGCGCTCGCTGCTCTTGAGAAGCGTCAGCCCGCTTGCCGAGGCTACATCAATTACAGCGGTACCGTCGGGCAAAACGGTGTATTCCGCCGTGATTTCACGAAGCAGAGGGTCGTGCACCGCCGCTTTTCGAAGCTGCCCTCCGAGTATATCGTAAAAACAGCGAGAGGTCCCCTCTCCGCCGTCGGCAAACGGCAGAGAAAGCACCTCAAAATTTTTGTTACACCGAAGAAGTCCGTCTTTAACCGCGGCGCAAGCATCCTTTGACGTAAGACTCCCTTTAAAAGAGTCGCAAACAACAGCTATCTTCATAATCAGAACACCATATATCCGAATATTTCCTTGAGCGTATCGAGCGGCGACTGACCATCGGCAATCTTTACCGCGATGTGCTTTTTGCCGTAATCCATTATAGACACTCTGCCGCGCATCATGGAGGACAGGTTCAAAACCGTATTTGTATCTATATCGTTCACATAAAGGATAACGGAATTGCCCTTTTGCCCTATTTCGTATATACCCTTTGCGGCGGCGGTATTACGAAGAAGCGAAACATCGATAAGACCCTGAACCGACTGCGGAATTTCACCGAATCGGTCGCGGAGCTCATCCTTAACGTCCTCGGCATCCTCGGTATTTTTAATGTCTGCAATTCTGCGGTAAACCGCAAGCCTCTGAGGAATGCTCTTGATGTAATTATCGGGAATGTGAGCGTCTATCTGCATATCTATGAGACACTCCTTCTTGCGCGAAATCGGCTTTTCTCCCTTTTCCTCCTCCACGGCTTCACCGAGAAGCTGCAAGTACATATCGTAGCCTACCGCCTCCATATGGCCATGCTGCTGCGCACCGAGGACGTTGCCCGCTCCGCGGATTTCAAGGTCACGCATGGCAATCTTAAAGCCGGAGCCGAATTCGGTATATTCCCTTATTGCCGAAAGTCGTCTGTTCGCTATTTCCGACAATTCCTTGCCGCGCTTAAACGTGAAATATGCCGACGCTCTGCGTGTACTTCTGCCGACTCGTCCGCGTATCTGATGAAGCTGTGCAAGCCCGAGCCTGTCGGCGTCCTCGATAATCAGCGTATTGCAATTCGGAACATCGACGCCCGTCTCAATAATGGTGGTGCAAACGAGTATATCTATGTCGCCCTCAAGCAAGTCACGCCAGATTTCAGACAGCTCCTCCTCGCCCATTCGGCCGTGCGCCACAGCTATACGAGCCGACGGCATCATTTCCTTTATCTTAGCCGCCGTGCTTTCGATTGATTCGACACGGTTGTGGAGATAATATACCTGACCGCCTCTGCGAAGTTCCTTCTCCATGGCCTCGCAGAGAATTCCCATATCATGCTCTATAACATATGTCTGAACGGGGTATCTGTCCTGCGGAGCCTCCTCTATTACGGACATATCGCGTATGCCGGTCATAGCCATATTAAGCGTTCTCGGAATAGGCGTCGCCGACAAGGTCAAAACATCAACCGTTGGGAACAGCTCCTTAAGCTTCTCCTTTTGAGCCACGCCGAAGCGCTGCTCCTCATCGACTATTAAAAGGCCGAGGTCCTTAAATTTTACATCTTTTGAAACAAGGCGGTGCGTGCCTACGATTATGTCAAGCGAACCGCGCTTCAAATTTTTAAGTATTTTCTCCTGCTCCTTAGGAGTTCTGAAGCGTGACAGCATCTCTATCTCGACAGGGAAACCGTCAAATCTTTTAAGTATGGTACGGTAATGCTGATACGCGAGAATTGTTGTGGGAACAAGTATCGCGCATTGCTTACCGTCTGCCGCGCATTTAAAAGCCGCACGAAGCGCGACCTCGGTTTTTCCGAAGCCGACGTCGCCGCAGAGAAGTCTGTCCATGGGATAAGGCTTTTCCATATCGCCCTTTATTTCATCGATTGCTCTGAGCTGATCGGACGTCTCGTCATATTCAAACCGCCGTTCGAAATCACTCTGCATATCTATATCCGGAGAAAATGCATAGCCGGGGCTGTTTTGCCTTTTTGAATACAGGGCTATGAGCTGATCCGCCATATCCTTGACTGCGGCACGAACCTTATTTCTCGTTTTTTCCCAGTCCTTGCCGCCGATTTTATTCAGCTTTACTGTTCTGCCGTCGTCCTCGTGAGGACCTATATATTTTGAGACAAGGTCAAGCTGCGTTACCGGTACATACAGAACGTCGCCCTTTGCATACTTGATTTTGATATAATCCTTGGTTATTTTGCCGACCTCAAGCTTATTGATGCCGTCAAACACGCCTATACCGTGGAGCGAATGAACAACGTAGTCGCCCTTTTTAAGCTCATCAAGCGAGTGGAGGCTCTGTCCCTTTTTAAACCCGCTCCTGCTTTTTCTTTTTTTGGACGCAACGGCGTTTCTGCCATAGGTAAAGGCATAAAATTTTTCGTGCGGATAGCCGAAGCCGCCCGAGAGCGCGCCGGGCAAAACCGAAACTCTGCCACGCGGAAATTCGGCAGGCTCGAGCGGAAAATAAAGTGCCGGAACATCCTCGTTTTCGAGATCCTCAGCAAGGTTTTTTGCAGCCTTTTCCGTTCCTCCCATTACTACAACCGTCGAGTCCTTTTGGACAAGCGGAGACAAATCGTCCAAGAGTATGTCGAGCTTTCCGTTCCATACGGGAAGTGTTGACGCCGTAAACGTTACAAGGTCGCGTACCGGTACGTCAAACGAACCGCGCGCAAAATCGTCGAGAAAAACAGTATCCTTTTTTTCATATTCGCGTGTAAGCTCCGGGAAGGTCATCGTAAACTCGTCGAGTCCGCGGCAAAGCTCGCCGTCCTCAAGGAGATATTTGATATCCTCGTTTTGGAGCTTTATTGCGGTGTTTGCCTTTTCCTTGACTCCGGCACTCTCGCAAACAATAAGCAAAAGCGAATCGGCATAGCTTAAAATTGTCGCATTCTCTTCGTAAGCGAGCGGAAGATACTTATCGGCAGAGCTTAAGCTCACGCCGTTTTTGAGCCTGTCTATATCCTTTTGCAGCATTTCGCGAGCCTTTTTGGCTCCCTTACCCTTTACGGTATCATAAAATGCGGTGATCTTTTTCATTAAGTCGTCGCCGCCCGAAAAGACTATCTCGGTTGACGGCATAAGCGTCAGCTTATCAACATTGTCGGTTCTTCGCTGCGACATTATGTCAAAATGAGCCATGGTGTCAACGGTATCGCCCCAAAACTCTATTCGGACGGGATTTTGGTCGTCGGGCGAAAACAGGTCGAGTATTCCTCCGCGCACGGAAAACTGACCTACTCCCTCCACCATATCGGCTCTCGTATAGCCTGCGGAAAGAAGCACACTCGTTATGTCGCCGAGCTTAATATCCTCGCCTCGCCTTATCGTAAGCGAATGTTTTTTTAAGTCCTCGGGCGGAATAGTCCTCTGAACCGCCGCCTCTGCGGAGCAAACCACTATATCGGCGGTGCCGTTTAAAATATTTGTGAGCGCATTTATACGGCGCTGTTCATATTCGTGGGAACGATTTTCCGCCGAGGTAAACGAAAAGTCCCTCGCCGGATACAGAAACGAATTCTTACCGAAAACACGCAAGTCCTCGCAAAGCTTCGTCGCAGCCGCTTCATCGGGCATAATGACAAGAGCCCTGCGGCCTAAATTACCGCAGAGCGAATTTATAATATGAGCCTTATGGATTCCCGAAACGCCGAGAACTCCAACAGGCAGATTTTTGCTTTTTACCGCCTTTTCGAGCGTCTTATATTCGGGCGAGGCCTTTAAGACCTCAGCAAATGCTGACATATTAAATTAAAGCTCCTTCAGGAATTATATTTGTTCATGGCTTCGTCTGTTTTGCCGTCCAGAATAAGCTCCACCGCACAGCAGGCATTATCAAGTGCCTTTTTAAGCTCCGGTGCCTCGTCCTTTTTGTACTCGGAGAGAACCCATGCGGCAAGGTCGTAATCGGGATGAGGCTTTTTGCCGCAGCCGATTTTGACTCTCGGAAAATTTTGGCTGCCTATACAGGATATTATGCTCTTTATACCGTTATGACCGCCGTCTGAGCCCTTGCGGCGTATTCTCAGTCTGCCTACGTCAAGCGATATATCGTCAAAAATCACAATGATTTTTTCCGGAGGTATCTTATAAAAATCTGCCGCAGCCTTTACGGCCTCTCCGCTTAAATTCATATAGGTCTGCGGCTTCATTACAATGCAGCGGTGCGAGTTTATAACCGTATCGGCTATAACCGCCTTGAACTTGAGTTTATTTATTTTAAAACCGTGCTTTTCGGCAAGAAAGTCAACGCACAAAAACCCCGAATTATGACGTGTCAGGGTATATTTTTTCTCGGGGTTACCGAGTCCTGCCACTAAAAATTCGGGTGCGCCGACAGCTTCCGTTTTTTTGAATCTGCCTAACATTATTGTGTTTACCTGTCCTTATTTATCTTTTAGGCACCAGCCTATCTTATTAACCTGACGTGCTCTTGCTATACCGAGCGAATCGCCGGGAACGTCCTCTGTTATTGTGGAGCCTGCCGCGGTATATGCGCCGTCACCGACCGTCACGGGAGCTACAAGATTTGTGTTGCAGCCTATAAACGCATCGTCGCCTATGGTGGTTCTGAATTTCGCCTTGCCTGTATAGTTGACCGTTACCGTTCCGCAGCCGAAGTTTACCCTCTTGCCCACGTCGCTGTCGCCGACATACGTAAGGTGCGAAACCTTTGTGCCTGTATCTATATTGGAATTTTTCACCTCGACGAAGTTGCCGAGATGCACCTTTTCGCCTATCACCGAATTGGGTCTTATGTGAACAAACGGACCTATATTTACGCCGCTCATTATCCTTGCGTCAAAGCTTTGAACGCTGTTTAAATACGCATCATCACCGACAGTTGTATTGTGAAGAAGCGTATTGGGCCCTACGGTGCAGTTTTTGCCTATCGTTACGTTTCCGCGTAAAATCGTGCCGGGCAAAATGAGTGTACCCTCGCCGATTTTTACGTTCGGGGAAATCATAACTCCGTCAAAGCACGGGATATTCACACCGCAGTCAAGCTGATGCTCTATCTCTCTTAAGCGAACAGTCTCACTAATTTCATGAAGTGAGCACATATCATAGACGGCTCTCGTTTCGCATCTGCAATCGGTTTGGAACCGTGTTTTTTTATCACAGGCGCGAAAAAGCTCCTCGGCTGAGCGCGATGCGCCGTTTTTAATGAGTGTCATGAGTTTTTTTGAAGAGAACACATACGCTCCGGTCACGTCCTCACCATTAGGCTGTCTTGAAAAGACGGCGGCCGCCTCATTTCCCTCATTCACGCAGAGAGAAAGCGCGTTTTTAAGAGAGCTGCCGCTCATAAGCGGTACATTTCCATAGAGAACATATACATAGTCAAATTCGTCTGCAAAGCCGTCGGCTGCAAGCAGAAAATCGCTGTCATTTTCGGCATCCGGCGATACAAACACCCGGCTGTCGCCCTTTATTGCTTCAACACCGAAGCTATCACTTTCAATTATAATTGCCGTTTTTTCCGCATCAGCCTTTTCGGCATACGACTTCACATACGAAATGAGCGGCAAAGACAAAGCCTCACACATATAAATGGGTTTTTCGCGTTTTTTATTATCTGCGGCTATAATCAGCGCACCTGTTTTAAGAGCCATAAGAGCACTCTCCCAATATATTTGTATTCTGCCGCCGTATCTGCCCGATACCTTTGCAGCAACAATATTATTGTATCACAAAATGTCTTTTCTTACAATAAAAACATCAGCCTCATTGCACACAGCAAATCAACACTCCGGCCCGACTTGTTAGTTTTTACCAATATAAGCAGTTTAATTTTGTAGTGTTTTTTTGAAAAAAGTTCTTTTCTTTTTTTATTTTCTCTGATATATTATACACAGGAAGGATCCTAAAACCAATTTAAAAAAAGGAGAGATAATCCATGGATTTCAGTTCTATCTTTGAAACAATCAAGGGCTTCTTCGAGGCTAACGTGCTTCCGACTCTTAAGCCTATCATCGACGCTATAATGGGTCTCATCGGCGGCATCATCGGCGGCAAATAATCAAGCCAATCGACAAGCGGTGTAATTTCGGTTACACCGCTTGATTTTTTATAAGGATTTGTTATGAAGCACTTTAAAATCTCATTATGTATATTGCTGATGCTCGCGTGTCTTTGCTCCTGCGGCAAAAAAAAGCAGGAGGATTATACCACACCTGCCGTCTCATATTCCGAACCAACCGTTCCCGTTGAAACGACAACAAAAAAGGTTGAAAAAACCACGGCCGAATCCACAAAGCCTCAAAGCACGGCTCCCGCCGCAGTCAGCACGGAAACAACGGAATACGAAGCACAATACGGCGATTCGCAGCTTGACTTCGATACGGACAACAAATTTGTTGACGCCGTAGTCGCGAAATACGGAATTGACCGCGAAGGTCTTATAACCGCATATTCGGTAAAGGGCAGAGACAGTAACTACATCTGGCAATTTAACGGCAGCCGAGACGAAAACGGCAAACTCATAAGAAACGCCGACACGCTTAAATACGTTTATTACGTAAACGCCGATTGCTCCAAGGTAAGCCGTACCGGCGGCTATACGGGAAATGACGGTTGTTCCTTAAAGGACGGACTGACGGTATTTTTGCTTACACAAAAGGTTCTGATACCTAATTTGCAGGAGCAGATAGACCAAAACTCATAATCACAATATAAAAATATGTCGGACTGTAAAAAGCACGTTTTTACAGTCCGATTTTTTGTACGTATTTCAAAAAACCCTGACGGAGATTTTAAGACGCTGTTTTTTTGTCTCTCCGATTTTGCCGAAAAACACAAACCGTCCCTTGTGCCGCACCGATATTATCTCGTCCTCTTTCGGTATATATGATGAATTGACGGTCATTTTGCCGTTTACAAATATCAGCTTTTGCATAAAAAGCTGCTGTGACTCGCTGCGCGATATTTTATAAACCGCGGCAACCATCGCGTCAAGCCGCAGAGACGGCACCGTAACCGTCCGCTCCTCCGGCAAGGCTCCGACAGAGTCCGGAGGAGATAAGGTCATCTCACATCGCACCGTGGTGTGCTTGACCCTATCAAGATTGTCGAGCACAAAGCGTGCAACCTTTTTTTCGCAAAAAACGTATCCGCAATTATCATCCGTGAGAATATCGCCTATTGTCTCCCTCTTGATGCCGAGCCCCATAAGCGTACCGAGAAAATCACGGTGAGTGAGCTCGTCGGCAAACTTTTTTGCCACCGGTGAAATTTTCACCCACACAAAATCGCATTCGGCTGCTTTTTCCTCCTCGCTCTTTTCGCCGAAAAGAGCCGCACGACGCTCGGCAAGCGGATAGCCACCGTAAAGATACACCTTCGAAAACAGCTGTGCAGATGCTAAAGTGCTTTGCTCGTCAAGCGTTAAAAAATCGGAACTTACGGTTCTTCGCTGCTCGACGGCGCGCAGCGACAGCTCCGCGAAGCGCTTATTCAGTTTGTTTTCGTCATTGTCCAAAATCCGAACGCCTCCTTTAGTGCCGCTGTTGTATTGGCCAATACACTTATGATGTTTCTCTCACCGTCTATCAGCGGGGCATACTGTTCTATAAAATGTAAATATTTTTCCTTCTTGTCGTTTATGTTTTCCTGTGCGAAACTTGCTTCCATCTTTAAATTCTTTCCAATACCAGTTTTATCAGGTCGTCTATCTGATTTTTGTATCCTGTGTTGGCTTCCTTTGCCACACGGTTGGCTATTACCATGCACACAGTAGTAGCCTTGTGTCCCTGCAGTCTTGACAGTCCTGCCAGTGCCGAGCTTTCCATCTCGAAGTTCGTTATTCTGCGTCCCTGATATTCGAAGCTCTCGATTTTCTCGTTCTGGTGCGGGTCGGCCAAAGGTATTCTAAGCTTTCTTCCCTGTGGTCCGAAAAATCCTCCGCAAGCTACTGTAATGCCTCTCACCATGTCTTTTCCCGCTATGCGTTCCACCATCCCGCTGTCTGCATGAATGGCATATGGGGCAGGGGCACACATGTTTCCCGACCATCCCAGGTGATTAAGCAACGCACGTTCCAGCGGCAGGTCGCATACGGCATTCCTTCCTTCGTAGAAATTCAACAAGCCATCGACCCCGACTGATATCTCAGAGCATATGAATGTGCCAACCGGTGTATATGGTTGCAATCCTCCGCAGGTTCCTATCCTCACTATTTCCAGCGATTTCAGTTCCTCCTTCTCATATCTTGTATTGAAGTCAATGTTCGCCAGAGCGTCCAGTTCGTTCATTACTATATCTATGTTGTCACAGCCTATGCCGGGGGATGTTACGGTTATGCGTTTGCCTTTATACGACCCTGTTATGGTCTTGAACTCACGGCTTTCCACTTCACATTCCTTGCTGTCGAAATGCGATGCCACCAGCGCCACACGTCCCGGATCGCCTACCAGTATCACCTTGTCGGCCAGCTGTTCAGGTTTCAGATGCAGATGAAACACCGAACCGTCTTCGTTTATTATCAATTCCGATGGAGCAAAATATTCTTTCATATCCGTTTATTTTAATTCCATGTTTCTGATTTTTGTTCCCATTTTCCCGATTTCAGTTCTCAGCCCGTTTACCCTTTTTTCCTTGTCCAGTATTCCCGGAGTCATCGATTCACGTACAGCCTTGTTCGATTTTGAATATTTTTCCCTGAGTTTATCCAGCTCGTTTTCCAGCGTCTCCAGGTCGCTTTGCATTTTTCTCATTTCCTGGAACATTTTTTTTGCCTCAGGCTTTCTGAAATCATTCAGCGATGTATATGTCCTGTTGTCGTTTACTATAAACGTAAATTCCGTCTTTTTGTTCTTTTTCCCGGTTTTGGCATATGTCACTTTTGCCAGCCTTTGCTTTGCCCTGGCCACCTCGTTTCTGTCCGTCTGTGTCAATGCTATATTGTCCAGTCTTGCCAGTGAAATCATTTTTCCTGGCTCTACGGTGTCATAGTCGTATGTTGTTTTCGACTCATTTGGGATAAATACATAAACACATACCTTTCCTTCAGGCTGATATCTGTCAGAGGCGAACCATCCCAAGTTGTTGTAGTCATCTATGGCATACATATAGTCATTGAATGCCGAGTTGAAAGGATATCCCATATTATCCGGTCTGAAATATGAGTTTTCTTCCGAGTCAGCCCTTGTTATGAATATGTCATACCCGCCAAGACTCTCTTCTCCTTTAGCCGCGAAATAAAGAGTTGTTCCGTCGGAGTCAAGGAAAGGAAAGTTCAGATCCGTCATATCATCGTTTATACCTTTTAGTCTTTGCGGCTTGCTCCAGCTGTCAATCAGTTTTACACTCGCATACAGTTTCTTGTTTCCGTTCTCATCGTTTGCTGAAAGAAGCTTCTTGTCTCCCATCTCGTTTACGAACTCTATGGATACATCCTCGTTCCCATTGTCTGTCATTTGCAGGTTACCCGACTGTTCTCCCAGCTTGTACGAGTCAAGGAAACTGCGTTTGTCAACCACGAAACTGTCTATCACCGTTATGTTCTCCACACCTCTTATCAGACGTGCGCCTTTCCTGTATTTGCCCATAAGCTCTTCAGCCTCCGTAGTATCTCTTTTTTTCTGCTTAAGCCAGTAGATATGCTGCTCAAGATTTTCTATGGCATCATCGTATCTGTACATATCATAATAAGCCTTGCTCACATAGAGATATGCGTTTATAACCTTCCTAGCAGCGCTTTTTTCCAGATAGGGCAGACCTTCCATCATCTCGCCCGTTTCGTAGCAGCATGCGCCGTACCAGAAGTTGTAGCTGGCGTTCGACGGTGATTGTTTCACCAGTTTCTTGAACACAGGTTTTGCTTTTTCAAATTCTCCCTGTGTGAACCATCTTTGAGCCTGACTGAGTGTTTGCGCTCCTGCCGAGGCAGTAAACATCAGTGCTATAGCCGTAAGTTTTATTTTTATGTCCATAATAATGTCTTGCTTTTTATATGATTATTGCGTTGTCAAATACATTTCCAGTCCTCTATCGTTCCCGTTTCCGAGGAGA
>ERZ780076.966-NODE-966-length-10561-cov-2.685227_pt1 | contig 10561 bp, 10 predicted proteins | sample MGYA00511022_ERZ780076 | MGnify/ENA primary metagenome ERZ780076 (study PRJEB29588, sample SAMEA2148733) | human gut metagenome | biome: human gut; feature: human-associated habitat; material: faeces | place: Denmark | collected 2008/2010 ... | reverse complement strand
CCGCGCCAGCGGAGACCTGTTGTGTTCCCATCGTCAGGGGGCGTGGCAAATGTGATGAAAGCTGAGTTATATAAATAGGAAGCGTTTGCAGCTTCCTGTTCAAAATCAGATACCATGCGCTGGCAGTTTCGGCTGCCAGCGTATTCATGTGGTTTTGAATAAACACGATGACAAACTTGACAGATTGGAGGAAATATGCTTTATGGAAAAACTTATTACACGAAAAGAAGCAGCAGAAATTTTAGGTATCAGCATTGCAACGCTGGACGCGGCCCGTAACAATGGTCTTATTTCTTATGTGCAATATGTGCAGAATGGCTGTGTGTACTTTACCTCAGCGGGCCTTCAGGAGTATATCGCAAAATGCACCCACAGAGCAAAGCCAGCAGAAAAGAACGCAACTTATCGTAAACCTCGCAGAGCTGGAGTGTGAGCCGGTCCGTATCCTTGTCGAAATCATAATGGTCTGATAAAACATAGATACAGCGCTGGAGTATATTCTTAGGAGGTGGCGGAATTGGCAAAAAGAAAAAGAGCAATTCCACAATACGGTACAGTTACGCTTAACGGCATAGATTATTATAGAACGCGGGTTCAGAACGCAGATGGAAAACTGGTGGCCCTTTACGCGAGAACACCGGAAGAATTATATGATAAAGAGTTGGGAGCATTAGAGCAGATCGACAACGATACATTCTGTCGGAAATCCCCGACGGTTGCAGACTACTGTGAAAAATGGCTTTTGATGCAGTCGGTTCATGTGAGGGCAACCACGCTGATAGATTATACATCAAAGGTCAGACGGCACATTATAAAAGAACTGGGACAGATGCGGATGGCAGATGTGACACTGGATGACATTCAGCTTGCACTTGTTCCTGTTTCCGAGAAGTCTGCTTCGGTATATAAGTCAGTGGTTATCCTGTATAAATCCATTTTCCGTGCAGCAAAGGAAAGTAAGATTATTGATAACAACCCAACGATTTACCTTACGGCCAAAGGTGGAGGCGTTCCGCAGAAGGACAAAGCTGCATTGACGGATGAACAGGCCGCCAGACTGCTGGATGCCATTCAGGGACTTCCGCCGTATGTATTTGTCATGTTAGGGCTGTATGCAGGATTGCGACGAGAAGAAATTCTTGCCCTAAAATGGGATTCTGTATATCTGGATGTGGATTGCCCTTATTTAACGGTACGCAGGGCATGGCACACGGAAAATAACAGACCGGTGATTCTGGATGAGCTGAAAACGAAAGCCGCGCATCGAAATATTCCGTTGCCGGTTTGCCTGGCGGACTGTCTGAAAGAGACAAAAGCTAATTCACAGTCAGAATATGTAGTGTCGAACAGAGACGGTGATCCGTTATCCTATACGCAGTTCAAGCGGCTCTGGCAGTATATTGTGACCCGAACAGTCAAGGAGCGTTTCTATTATCGCTACGAGGATGGAAAGCGTGTAAAGCACACGGTTACGCCGGTCCTCGGTGAAAAGGCAGCACATAACGGAAAAGTGATTTACAGCTTAGATTTTGAAGTGACGCCGCACCAGCTGCGGCATACATACATTACGAATCTGATTCATTCGTCCGTGGACCCGAAAACGGTTCAATACCTGGCGGGGCATGAGAGTAGTAAAATTACGATGGATATTTACGCAAAGGTCAAATACAACAGACCGGATGAGCTGGTAAGAACAATGGGTGGTGCATTTGCCCAGTGGGATGCAGCACAGGCATAACATTATAAAAGCAGGAAACAACGCAGGAGCGAGGCAAGGATGTCTCGCTCTTTGTTTTACATAATCCGTATCTTTGATTAAGTGGGTGCTTTCTGATAAAAAGAAGGTGTGAATTTAAGAACCCTCATTATCAGGAAAGGAAGATTTGTATGGCTAAGAAAAAACAAAGCGTTCCAGAGTACGGAACGGTTACAAGAAAAGGAACACTGTATTACAGAACCAGAATTACAGATGCCGATGGAAAGCAGGTCAGCTTATATGCGACCACCTGTGAAGAATTATATGAAAAGCAGTTGGAGGCCCGGAGACAGGTGGAGGAGATCATCTTTCACCGAAAGCATCCAACGGTTGCCGAGTATTGTGAGAAATGGCTGCTGATGCAGTCAGCAAAAGTGTCTACGGCTACTATAAAAGGATACAGACAGAATATGAAGAATTATGTCATTAACTCTCTGGGAGATATGTATATGGAGGAAGTGACTGCGGATGATATTCGTCTGGCGCTTGTTCCGCTGTCTCAAAAATCGAAAGGACTGTATGATACGGTAAATATGCTGATTAAGTGTGTGTTTTATTCGGCAGAGCGCAGTCAGCTGATAACCGATAATCCGTGTGTAGGAATTTCAGCAAAGGGCGGAAAAGCATCGAAAAAGAAAGACGCCTTAACAGATCAACAGGTTGCAATTCTGCTGGATACGGTGAAAGAGCTTCCGCCATATCTTTTTATTATGATTGGTTTGTATTCCGGCTTGCGTCGGGAAGAAATTCTTGCATTGCAATGGGACTGTGTATTCATAGATGAATCCACCCCATATATTTCTGTGAGACGTGCATGGCGTGCAGAGCATAACAGGCCGGTGATTTCTACCGTCCTAAAGACAAAAGCAGCAAAAAGGGATATTCCCATTCCGAAGTGTCTGGTGGACTGTCTGCGGGAAGCAAAAGCAAATTCCATATCGGAGTATGTGATTGCCGACAGCGAGGGACAGCCGCTTTCCTATTCTCAGTTTACGAGAGTTTGGCAGTATGTAGTTGTTCGTTCTGCAAAAGAGAGAGCCTACTATAAATATGTGAATGGACAGAGCATTAAATATACCGTCAAGCCGACATTAGGAACAACGCAGAGGAACAATCCCAAGATTCGCTATACCCTGAATTTCGATGTAACACCGCACTTGTTGCGGCATACCTACATCACGAATCTGCTCTATGCGGGCGTTGACCCTAAGACAGTTCAGTATTTGGCAGGGCATGAGAATAGTAAGACAACTATGGACATTTACGCGAGGGTCAAGTATAATAAACCAGAGGAACTTTTCGAGGTAGTGAATGATGCTTTGAACCAGGAGAATTTCGATGAAAAATCACCGATTTCTATGGTTAAGGAATAGGACAACCGACAACAGAAAATGCGAAAAAGCCCGTAATATCAAGGAAAAACGCACCATAGAGATGTTTAGTACGGTCTCAAAGCAGCTCGTCGCGCTCCGCAGTTTTCAAAGAGATAATTATCTCGAAAGAGACAATCGAATTATGTTTACAAACCCCGGAAAATCAAGGTTTTCCGGGGTTTTCTTATACCTAAACGGGCTGATATGTTTCAAAGTGAAGTTTCTTAAATCTTTGAAGCCGCAAAATGATGCAAGCTCTTTCTTTGATTTGGATTCTATGCAGAAAGCCAAAATTTGCGTAGACCACTTCCGCGGCGTTCCATGTATTTCATGCGGTGAAAATTCCTTTGCGATTTTTTGGTTGACAATGTCAAAATTACATAGTATCCCCACTCGCTTGAAACCTTGAAGCGTTCTGGCGCGGCGGAGATCGAGCAAGTGGCAGCTTCAGATACAGTGAAAAATATACTTTGCCTTGGGACGGAGATAAATGAGATTCTTGAAACACTCATTGTGCGTGGGCAGAAAAGCGGCGAGGTAAGAAAAGAAGTTGTTCCTGTGCTGACGGTCTATGTCCTCTCCACAAGCATTGATTCGCTGCTTGCGCTTGCCGAGACAAAGGGAAAATTCATTTGCGCGCAGAATGGTATGACAGAAGAGGAGTTCCTCGACTATGGTTTCCGACAGATAATCAACTCTATCCTTGAAGTACGAATATGATGAGGGTGCGACATGGATAAAATGTATCTTAGAGATGCAGTATTGGTAGCGCAATGAGAAAGTTATATGAGAAAAACGCATAACGAACCACGCAGATTTCGCTTGAGATATTATGACGATTCAAGAGGTTAAGAGAGCGTAAAGATCATTGCAATCAGGAAAAGGTGAGGTGGTATAAATGGTTGAAAATATAGAAAAGAAATTAGTTAGAGGATTTTCCGTTATTTTGTCCGAAATGTAAATATACTTGTGTGATTTATTTTAGAAATAAAAAAATTGAAGAAATTAAAACGCCAGACGCTTAGACGCAGAGCAAGACCTGATAGATGAAGGTTTGCTCTGCGTTTTGTAATCAATACACTCAGCACGCCTGCAAATGACACATGTCTTACCGTAGAAATGCAACTGCTTCATACGGGCACTGGAGCTGTTTTATGCAAATACGAAAGAAATGGAAGAAAAATAGGGGAAACATCAAACATGGAGGACAAAGGAATGAATAACGAAGTTAGTATTACTGCCCTGATGAGTTCATTTGGACGGGCGTTTCATGCAGAAAATGAAGATCATCCGGTTTTCGCGGATCATCTTGCAAAAGAGCTGATGACAGCAGAAGAATATGCCGCCGTTCTGACTGGCACAAAGCAATATGTTATGCTCGGCGCAGGTCTGGATACCTTCGCTTTTCGGGAAAAAGAATTCTTATCAAAACATAGGGTATTTTAAGTTGATCATCCCCTGACGCAGAAAGATAAAATAGAACGGATCACCCGTGCCGGTTGGACGATTCCTGATAATCTCACCTTTGTTCCTGCGGATTTTACGAAAGATAATGTAGCGGAACGTCTGATCGATGGGGGGTGACGCATCTGTGAAAACATTTTTCTCATGGCTCGGCATAACGTATTATCTTTCGACGGAAGCAATCAATACGATGTTGGCTGCACTTTCCGAACTTTGTGCGGATGGGAGTTCGCTTGTGTTTGATTATCCAGATGAGAATTTCTTTGATGCTTCCGAAAAGCGTGTGCAGAACACAATTATGATGGCAAAAGCAGGTGACGAGCCAATGCAATCAGCCTTTTCCTATAGCGAGATTGAAAAACTCCTGGAGAAACATGGCTTTCTGATTTATGAGTTGTTGACACCGGATGATATTCAAAGGGATATTATCGACAAGGCAGGGGCGGATATGAAAGCCTTTGAGCATGTTAATTACTGTCTTGCTGTCAGGAAAAACTAAAAAGGCTGTCACACAACCAGTCGGATCAGGTAACTTTTTTACAAGATAACAGGAATGGGAAATTGCCCTCCGAAAAAAGATTGTCTAAAATATAACAAACGAGACAGGAAATGTTTCAATAAAGGAGGAAAAAGCAGCATGGCAGAAGTAAACGCTGTGGAAAAGCAGCCTGTTACCCAAGAGTACCTGAAAAAAATGGACGCCTATTGGCGTGCGGCAAACTATCTTGGAGCAGCACAGTTATATTTACTGGACAACCCGTTATTACGCGAGCCGTTGACGATGGATCATATAAAGAAAAAGATCGTCGGACACTGGGGAACCGTTCCGGGACAGAACTTTGTATACGTTCATTTAAACCGTGTCATCAAAAAATATGATCAGGATATGATCTTAATTTCCGGTCCTGGCCACGGTGGAAACTTTTTTGTGGCAAATACATATTTAGAGGGAACTTACAGCGAGGTATATCCGAACATCGGAGAGGATATGGACGGATTGAAAAAACTGTGTAAACAGTTTTCTTTTCCGGGCGGTATCTCAAGCCATGTTGCACCGGAAACTCCTGGTTCCATCAACGAGGGCGGTGAGCTTGGATATTCACTGGCACACTCTTTTGGTGCGGTATTTGACAACCCGGATCTGGTTGCAGCATGTATCGTCGGAGACGGTGAGTCCGAGACAGGACCGCTTGCAACTTCCTGGCAGTGCAACAAATTTTTAAACCCGAAAACAGACGGTGCGGTTTTACCGATCCTGCATCTGAACGGATATAAGATCAGCAACCCGACCATCTTAGCACGTATTTCCCGTGAAGAATTAGAGCATTTCTTCGACGGATGCGGCTGGAAACCGTATTTCGTGGAGGGCGATGAGCCGATGGATATGCACAGCAAGATGGCGGCTGCCTTAGATCAGGCGATGGATGAGATCAAGGCGATTCAGAAAAATGCGAGAGAAAATGATGATCTGACCAGACCGAAATGGCCGATGATCGTACTCCGCACCCCGAAGGGCTGGACAGGACCAAAGGTAGTGGATGGCAATCAGATCGAAGGCTCTTTCCGTGCACATCAGGTTCCGATCATGATGGACAAACCGGAACATCTTCAGATGTTAAAAGACTGGCTGTTAAGTTATCATCCGGAGGAGCTGTTTGATGAGGACGGAAAACTGATTCCGGAATTAAAGGCATTAGCACCGACCGGCGACCGCAGGATTGGATCAAACCCGCATGCAAACGGGGGTAAATTACTGCGCGATCTGCGTCTGCCTGATTTTAAAGATTATGCTGTGGATGTTCCAAAGCCGGGTGCTGTGGAAGCGCAGGATATGATCGAACTTGGCGGATTTGTCAGAGATATTTTCGAGTTAAATGAAGATGCAAAGAACTTCCGTATTTTCGGACCGGATGAGACGATGTCAAACCGTCTTGGAAAAGTATTTGAGGCAACGAACCGTGACTGGAACGGTGAGGCTTATGATACGGATGAATTCCTTGCACATGACGGACGTGTCATGGACTCTATGTTGAGTGAGCATATGTGTGAGGGATGGTTAGAGGGATATCTGTTAACCGGACGTCATGGATTCTTTGCAAGTTATGAGGCATTTATCCGTGTGGTTGATTCCATGTGTGCACAGCATGCAAAATGGTTAAAGGTTTGCAACCAGCTTCCGTGGAGACAGTCCATTGCATCCTTGAACCTGATTTTAAGCTCGAATGTATGGCAGCAGGATCACAATGGATTTACACATCAGGATCCGGGGTTCTTAGACCACATTGCAAATAAAAAATCAGACGTGGTACGCCTTTATCTGCCGCCAGATGCAAACTGTTTATTATCCTGCTTCGATCACTGTATCCGCAGCCGCAACTATGTCAATGTGCTCGTGACATCCAAACATCCGAGACAGCAGTGGCTGACCATGGAGCAGGCAGTCAAACACTGTACACAGGGTATCGGCATCTGGGAGTGGGCAAGCAACGACCAGGGCGAAGAGCCGGATGTAGTTATGGCATGCTGCGGTGATACACCGACATTAGAGACATTGGCAGCCGTTACGATCTTAAGAGAGGCATTGCCGGAGATTAAGATTCGTGTGATCAACGTTGTCGATCTCATGAAATTAGAGCCGAACACGAAACATCCGCACGGACTCAGCGATGCAGAATACGATGCACTCTTTACCAAAGACAAACCGATCATTTTTGCATTCCACGGTTATCACACACTGATCCATGAGCTGACCTACCGCAGAACCAACCGCAACATCCACGTTTACGGTTATCAGGAGGAAGGTACGATTACAACACCGTTTGATATGCGTGTACAAAACGAAATCGACCGTTTCCACTTAGTAAAGAACGTCATCAAATATCTGCCACAGCTTGGAAACAGAGGATCTTATCTGGTACAGCAGATGAACGACAAACTCGTAGAGCACAAACAGTACATCCACGAGTACGGTCAGGATCTGCCTGAGGTAAGAGACTGGAAATGGAATCTGTAAGATAAATCTGAAAAAATAGTTACATCTTTTTGCGGAACTGTGCCGGCGTAAGCTGGTGCCGTTCCGTAAATATTTTATAGAAATAACCTTTGTTGTGGTAACCGACCGCTTCCGTGATCTGGTCGATCGTGGCATCGGTCGTAAGAAGCAGCGTTTCAGCGCGGCGCAGGCGCAGAAGCTGTAAGTATTCCGTATAGGTAAGCCCGGTCTGTGTTTTTATGAGACGGTTAAAATAATCTTCCTGAAAATGAAATTCCTCAGAAAGTCCTGTAATGGAAATCTGGGTCAGATGATTTTCCATATAATCTGTGATCTCTTCAAATAAAATCCAGTTCATCTGTTTTCGCAGTTGTTTTGACAGCGAAAATTCATAATTTGTTCCAAGAATCCTGAAAATACGCAGCAGTAATCCCTGACAGATCAAAGGGGAGGCAACATCATGCTGTTTTAACTCGGACAGCAGCTGATAAAGCGCCTGTTCCATTTTTTCCAGACCCTCCGGCTGTGGACGGAAATGCAGATACTGCTGCAGATTTTTCTGCTCTAATAATGCCATATTTAAAAAAGAAGCAATTCTTCCGGAAGTGCTCAGATGTTTCATGATATCATTAAAAATAGCATTTGTGATACCGAGAAATAAGATCGTGGAAGAACCACTGTCTAAGATTTCCTGATGTTCACAGTTGCGGTCGATCAGGCAGAGTTCCCCCTTGTGGAAAGTAAATTCATTGCCGAGGATCTTCTGACGGTATTCGCCGTCCACGATATAAAAAAGTTCGAGATATTCATGTGAGTGCATCTGGGTGCGCATGCCCGGTTCAAACCGTTTCTCGTAAGTAAAGGCGGTACCGGAGGGGATGATCGTGGCAGAAACAGTGTGAGGTTCGTGGATATCCCAGATCAGGCCAAACATGTGCTCTGATTCCGGAAGGGGATATGGTTTGACTTCGATATCGTGCTGCGAATACTCCGGACAGACAATGCGGAAACGCTGATAAATATCTGGTGATTCATAAGTTGTATTATCATAAAGAAGATGTCTGATATATTGTTTTAAGTTCATAATAACCTCATCTGAAAGCAGCAAAATGTGAAATATTTTAAATATCTTTAGTTTATCACAGCACATTTTATGGCGCAATATGTCGAAAAGTATGAAAAAAATTTGTAATAAGTATTGTGTGTGTTTATTGAGAGGTGTACTATAATTATGCAAGTACATTCAAAAGCGAAAGGAAGAGGGATTTAGATGACAGGAGAACAATATGTAAGAGCAAATAAAAGAGTATATAATGTGGTAATAATCCTGCTGGCAGTGATGACGATTCTGTCTGTTATGGCATGTCTGGCGGAGTTTAAGATTACGATACTGCTTCAGACTGCAGCTGCAGTTGCGGGAATTATTGTTGTGAATACTTATGCAAAAAAGTTTTGGAATTCAAAAAAGGGTGGGGAAATCCTGCTTGGAACAGGAAGTGCTGTATATTGTGTATTTCTTTTACTGAATCAGAATAATTTTGTTTACGCATATGGAATCCCGCTCTTTGTTGCATGTGTTTTGTATTTAGATGTAAAGTTTGTATATTATGGTATTGGTGTAACTGCAGTAGGAAATATCATTCATATCATAGTGCAGGTTATTACAAAAAGAGCCGATGGGATAGAACTTTTTTTTAGTATTATCATTCTTGCAACAGTAGTTTATGCGGTATATGAAGCATCTATCCTCCTTACAAAATTTAGTGAAGAAAATCTGGAAATGCAGGCTGCAGCATCTGAAAAAATGCTGGCTACAGCGGAAAATCTGGTGAAACATTTTGATTCCGCAAAAGAAAAATTAGAGACATTAGAGGAAGTCATCAATAACAACAATGAATCTATTTCCAATATTGCCCAGAGCACGGGAAGTACTGCGGAGGCAACCCAGCAGCAGGCATTGATGTGTGAGGAAATCCATAAGAATACGGACAGTGCAGAAAAAGAAACCGAAGCGATGATTGATAAGGCAAATCATACGATGGAGAATGTGGCAGAGGGTGCGAGACTGGTAACAGGATTAAAAAATCAGGCTGACAATGTGGAGCAGGCAAGTAACCAGGCGGCAGAGTCCACCAAACAGGTCAGCAACCGTGTGGAGGAAGTAAAAGGAATTGTTGCGACTATCTTAAGTATCTCCAGCCAGACCAATCTTCTTGCATTGAATGCTTCTATTGAGGCAGCAAGAGCCGGTGAGGCAGGAAAAGGATTTGCAGTTGTTGCAGAGCAGATCCGTATGCTTGCTGAGAGCAGTGCAAATTCTGCAGATACGTCAAAACAGCTTTTGACAGAGAACCAGAATGAAGTAGAACACGGTAATCAGGTGACGCAGCAGACGGCAGAATCTCTGACGGATGTTCTGAACGAACTGGATGCTATTGTGGGTGAGGTAGCAACGATCCGTACGGCATCTGATCGTGAGGCAGCCTTTGTAAAAGAGATCGAAGACAGCACGAAACAAATCAGCGATGCAATCCAGAGCAACTCTGCAGCATCGGAAGAAACATCTGCTACCAGTGAAGAACTTTCTGCAGAAGCAGATTCCTTAGAGGGCCTTGTAGAGCGTTTTAAACTGCGTTAAATGTTTGTTTAATACAGAGGAGAGAAAATGCAGATGAAAATAAAGGAAAAGATGATTGCTGTGGTTATGGCATTTGCAATGATGTTTACGTTTATTTTTGCAGGTGAAAGCAGTGAAGTAATCGCTGCTGCGAAAACAAAAGCATTAGAGATAAATGTTGATTTTGCCAGGAATGCAGCAAGTGGAGATGACAGCGGGATATATGTAAAGAGCCTGATTTCCAATAAAAAAATTACTTTTGGAAAGACTTATGTATTTCAGACAAAAATTTATGTGCCAGCCGTTTATATGAAAACTGGAAGAATATGGGTAAAACCTGCAGTTAATTTTTTTACAGG
>ERZ780076.965-NODE-965-length-10563-cov-2.256186_pt1 | contig 10563 bp, 10 predicted proteins | sample MGYA00511022_ERZ780076 | MGnify/ENA primary metagenome ERZ780076 (study PRJEB29588, sample SAMEA2148733) | human gut metagenome | biome: human gut; feature: human-associated habitat; material: faeces | place: Denmark | collected 2008/2010 ... | reverse complement strand
CACGAAGGACATTGTAAAGTCTCTTAAAAAAAATGTTGTTGTTGTGGGTTCGTATCATGATTTTGACAAGACACCGGACAAAGATGATATCGTTGGACGTCTCCGCAAAATGCAGGAATTAGATGCTGATATCCCGAAGATCGCTGTAATGCCGCAGAACAAAAAAGATGTCTTAACACTTCTTGCAGCAACGGAAGAGATGGTATCTGAATATGCAGACAGACCGATCATCACTATGTCTATGGCAGGAACCGGTTTGATCAGCCGTCTGTGTGGTGAAGTATTCGGTTCTGCACTGACCTTTGGCGCAGTTGGAAAAGCATCTGCACCGGGACAGATGAACGCAGCAGATTTAAATACTGTTTTAAATCTGATCCATGAGAGTATGTAATAAGCGTATTTTTGAAAAGGATGTCCCGTATCGAGACAATTCTCATAAGTAACAAAAACCGGATGTCAAATGAAGTGTCTTTTGACACCCGGTTTTTTAATTCACAGGAAATCAAATTTGAAAAAAACCAGAGAAATCTGATAGGATATAATAATAAATGAGCGAATCTGTATGTCAAAAAAGTTATACGAGGGAAGGAGAAAAGGCTGCATGAAAAAGTTTATTCATGTCATAGACGAAAGTCTTGAAGAAATCCTGATGGTTCTCATGTTAGCGGCTATGACGTTAATTATGGGGTGTCAGGTATTTTCCAGATATATTCTTGGAGTATCGCTTTCGTGGTCGGAGGAGATCACCAGATATCTGTTTATATGGTCTGCGTTTTTAAGTGTAAGTCTCTGTACCAGAAAATGCATTTCTATCAAGGTGGATCAGTTTATCAAAATGTTCCCAAAACGTGGAAAAACTATTTTTAAAATCACAAATCTGACCGTAGAATTTGTATTTTTTGTTTATCTGATACCGTTCTCCTTCCTGTATTTAAAGGCAACGATCGAGAGTGGACAGGTCAGCCCGGCATGTGGACTGCCAATGTATTATGTACAGTCGGCTCCGTTTTTCTGCTTTATTCTGACCGCATTCCGTATCGTGCAGCGCTGGTTTGGTGAGTGGCGCATTTTATTTGGAAAAGAAAAGAAACCGTTAGAAGAGGGCGATATTGCCTCTGTGATCGAGGAGGCAGTCGTTGAAAATCCGGAGCATGCGGATGCTGCAAATATGGACAAATCAGGTGTTACAGTTGGAAAGGAGAAATAGATGTCAGCAGTTGTTGTTTTTATTATTTTTGCAATATGTCTTGTGATCGCAATTCCGATCTCTATTTCACTTGGAATTGTGGCTGTGCTGCCGGGCGCATTTGACGCTTCATTTACGGCAAGTGCAGGGTATGTCATCCGTTCCATGGTCGGAGGAATCGACAGTTTCCCGCTGCTTGCAGTGCCGATGTTCGTGCTTGCGGGAATCCTTATGGCGCACGGTAAAATTTCAGAAAAATTATTTGATGTATTTGTTTATTTCCTTGGAAACAAAAGAGCGGGAATACCATGTGCAGTGATCATTACCTGTCTGTTTTATGGAGCAATTTCAGGTTCTGCACCGGCGACCGTTGCTGCAGTCGGAAGTATGACGATCCCGCTTTTGATCGAACTTGGGTATGAAAAGGATTTTTCCGCGGCGATCGTTGCGGTGGCGGGCGGTCTTGGCGTTATCATCCCGCCGAGTATCCCGTTTATCATGTATGCGATGGCAACCGGTGAATCGGTCAGTGACCTGTTTTTAGCAGGTATCGTACCGGGCATGATGATCAGTGCACTGCTGATCTTTTACGCATATTATTACTGCCGCCGTCACGGTGAGGACAGAGAGAAGATCCAGGCGAAAATGGATCAGCTCAAAGCAAAAGGATTCTTTAACATTTTAAAAGAGAGTATCTGGGCGCTCTTAAGCCCTGTGATCGTACTTGGCTGTATTTATACCGGTGTGGCATCCCCGACGGAGGCGGCTGTCATCTCCGTATTTTATTCCCTGTTTGTCAGTCTGTTCATTTACAGATCTATTAAAGTAAAACAGATCTGGGGCATTATGGTGGAGGCGATGAAGACCTATGCGCCGATCTTATTTATCCTTGCAACATCTACCGCGTTTTCGCGTGTGCTCACGCTGATGCAGGTACCGCAGGATGTCAGTGCATGGATCATGACACATTTCTCCAATGAGATCGTACTGCTTATTGTCATCAACGTGGTACTTCTGATTGTTGGTATGGTCATGGATACGACCCCGGCGATTCTGATCTTAAGTCCGATCTTACTGCCGATCGTGGAACATGTCGGAATGAATCCGATCCATTTCGGTGTCATGATGATCGTAAACCTTGCGGTTGGATTTGTCACACCTCCGGTCGGCGTCAACCTGTTTGTGGCAAGTTCGCTTACCAATGTGCCGATGATGCAGATCGCAAAGAAGGCAATGCCGATGATCGGATATTTCATGCTTGCACTGCTTCTGATCACATTTATTCCGGCAATCAGTCTCTGTCTGCTTTAATAAGGAGGGCGAAAACTTGAAGAATTGTAAGAAAAAGATATTATGCGGTTTCCTTGCAGGGGCAGTACTTTTTGCAAGTGGCTGCGGGAATAAAGATACACAGGATCAGGCAAAAGTGCAGCGTTATGCGTGGCCGCTTGGAAGTTCAAGCCCGGAGGATACGGTCACACAGATCTATGCAGAAAAATTTGCGGAGGAAGTAGAGCGTTTGAGCGGCGGGACGATGCTGATTTCTGTTTATCCAAACAGTGTACTTGGCGGAGACAGAGAGTTGTTAGAGTCCTGTAAAGAGGGTGATATCCCGTTTGTGGTACAAAATACGGCACCGCAGGTGACTTTTATGCCGGATGTTGCAGTATTTGATATGCCGGCAGTGTTCGAAACAATTGACGAAGTGAGGGAACATGTGGATAACCCGGATTTCCTTTCCATGATGCAGCAGGTATACGGGGATGCCGGATATGTCCTTTTAGGATATGCCGACCAGGGATTCCGTGTGATGACTACAAACCGTAATGTGCAGTCAATCTCTGATTTTAAGGGACAGAAGATCCGTACCATGGAAAATTCCTATCACATGGCATATTGGAAAGCGCTTGGTGCCAGCCCGACACCGATGACATTTTCCGAGGTGTATATCGGACTGCAGCAGGGAACCATCGATGCGCAGGAAAATCCGTATGAGGTCATTGTTTCTAATAAATTATATGAGCAGCAGGATTATGTCGTGGAGACAAACCATCTGCCGCATCTGATCTCACTGATCGTCAGTGATGAGTTTTTTGAAGGACTGACCGGCGAGCAGCAGGAAATCATCAGAGAGGCTGCGGAGACAGCGAAAGAATATGCGAGAGAGCAGTCGGATGAGCGTATCGCATCCCGTATCCAGACAATCGAGGAAAGCGGTACACAGATTATTTCATTGAGTGATGAAATGTATGAACAGATCAGAGAACTCTGCAAGCCGGTATATGAGTCAATTGAAAAAAATGTATCAGAGGATCTGGTCGATGCATATCTTGGCGATATGAAAGGTGTGATCGAGTAGAAAACATGTCGGAAATGATATTATACACTTTAAAACATAAATACTTTAAAGTACTAAAATATTTTGCTTGCGGAATGTGTCACATCTTGTTATAATGCTTTTTATAAAACAGGGAGGAAAATCCTCTGCTCACCAGAGGTCAGATTTTACAGAGTAAAATTGCATTTTTCTTCGGAAAACAGGGAGGATTATAATGGATAAGATAGAAGCGATCCGTGAGAAAATTGGAGAATGTGATGATATCATCATCGAACAGCTTGCAGTCAGAATGTCACACATTCAGGAGATCATATCATACAAGAAGGCAACAGGAATCCCAATCTTACAGCCGGAGCAGGAGAAGAAACAGACAGACGCATTAGAGGCAAAACTCGGTGACAATGAGTTCGAGGAAGAGATCCTTGATATTTTCAAATATATCATGAAAAACAGCCGCCGTATCCAGGCAAAGAGTCTGTTTGACTACAACATCTTCCTGATTGGATTCATGGGAGCCGGAAAGAGTACGATCGCCGGAGAACTGAAAGATAAACTTGAGATGGACCGCGTGGAGATGGACCAGATGATCGTAGAAAAACAGGGCATGTCCATTTCTGAGATTTTTGACGAATACGGTGAGGCATACTTCCGTAACTTAGAGAGCAACACCTTAATCGAGCTGCAGAAAAGAAAACAGACGATAGTATCCTGTGGTGGTGGTGTCGTCATGAGAGAAGAAAACACCGATCACATGAAAAAGAATGGACGTGTCGTATTACTCACCGCAAAACCGGAAACTATCTACGAGCGTGTCAAAGACAGCGACGAGCGCCCGATCTTAAATAATAACATGAACGTTGAATTCATCAGCGGTCTTATGGATAAACGAAAAGACCGTTATGAAGCAGTCGCGGACATCACCGTTGCCACAGATGGAAAAAACGTCACCCAGATCTGCGAGGAGATCATCTCCAAACTGATCGCATTAGATAATGCGAAAGAAGCAGAAGCATAGGCATCTGCAGTAAATAGAAAAAGGTGGTCACAGACTAACGGCTGTGACCGCCTTTTGTCCACGAATCTACAAAAATTCCTAACTAAATCGTAATCAGCTTATATTGATCACTTCCAAGTCCAATCTTAACAGCATGCGCAATGCAGCTCTTCCATTCAAAATGGATTTTGATCGCAGCGTATTTGTCGGTAAAATCGATCGTCTCAAACCCCGCAGTTTTCATAAGACAATGCAGTTTCTGGAGCAGATTCTCATGCTCCGTTGCCTTAAAAGATGTGAAATAAACATTTGATGCTTCCATACTGTGTGCCTCCTGTATGTTTTCATATACTGTATACATGTCATTATATAAGAAAAAGATGGAAATATAAGTAGAAAAAATGTCAGATTATGCTATACTAAAGCGTAGAGCAGGAAACGGAGGGAAATCCGATGAAACGGCAGAGTAAACCGGAGAAAATTAAAAAAGAAAAGAGCACTGCATCGGGAGAATGGTTATATTTTGCACCTGCAAATGTGACGGTGCGCAGCATTTATGAGGTACTGACAGACGATTATGAGGTAGAGATCTGGGAAGATGCAGGAGTACTGGAAATAGGATTAAATGACGGGGCAACACTTGATATCGAATGGACAAAGATTCCGGCAAAAGATGAAATCACGGCAGCATTTGCAAAGCAACATGGCTGTGAAAATGTATTTCTAGTCACTTTAAAACCGGAAGAATTTGAGACTGCAAAGAAGGCGATGAACAAGATCGCAGCTTCTTTAGGAGGACTTTTCTGCGGAGACACTGAGGATTTTACGCCAGTATTACAGTAGGAAAAGAGGAAAAGCATGACAGAAAAATTATACGACCAGGATGCATATGCGGTGGAGTTTGATGCAAAGGTTATATCCTGTGAAGCATACCAGGAGAAGAAGGAGAGCGGTTATCATGTGATTTTGGACCGTACACTTTTCTTCCCGGAAGAGGGCGGACAGAGTCCGGATAAAGGGACGATAGATGGCATCGAAGTGACGGATGTGCAGATCAAAAAAGATGTGATCATACACAGCTTAAAAGAACCGCTTGCCGTTGGGGAGACCGTACACGGGATCATTGACTGGACACACCGTTTTAATAATATGCAGCAGCATTCCGGAGAACATATTTTTTCCGGGATTGTGCACAGCAGATTTGGATATGACAATGTCGGGTTTCATCTGAGCGACAATATCGTCACGATGGATTTTAACGGTGTTTTAACTGCGGATGAGGTACGTGAAGTTGAGACGGCAGCCAACGAAGTGATCGTGAAAAATCTTCCGGTCGAGATCACCTATCCGTCAAAAGAAGAATTGAAAACACTTGATTACCGCAGCAAGATCGAAATCGAAGGACAGGTGCGCATTGTGACAATCCCTGGTGTGGATGTGTGTGCATGCTGTGCACCACATGTGAAGAAAACCGGTGAGATCGGCATGCTCAACGTACAGAGTCTTTCTAATTATAAAGGTGGTGTCAGAATCAGTATCTTGAGTGGGTTCCGTGCACTGGAGGAAGAACGGAAAAAATCACAGGTAATTTCTTCTATCTCCGGTACACTTTCCGCCAATCAGGAGTTACTGCCAGAACTTGTGGAAAAATTAAAACAGTCCAACCAGGATCTGAAATATAAGCTGGCGCAGGCAAAGCAAAAGCTGGTGGAGCAGAAGATGAAAGAGATCCCGGCGGATCAGGAAAATGTACTTTTATTTGAAACGGATCTGGATACTCCGGTCATGCGTAACGCCATCAATGGACTTGTGGAAACGCATGCCGGGATCTGCGGCATTTTTGTGGAAAAAGAAGAGGGCGGTTATAATTTTATTATAGGAAGTAAAACAAAAGACTGCAGAGAGATCGCCACACTGCTGCGTGAAAAAACAGGTGCAAGAGGTGGCGGAAGTGCTGCAATGATCCAGGGGTCTGTAAGTGCAGAGGAGAAGGATCTAAGAGAATTGCTTGCGTAAAAGAGAGATATGTCAGGGAAAAGGGTTTGGAATATGAAGGAATTAAGTCAGAAGTTAGAACGGCTGATAGAGACAGCAGTGGAAAAAGAAGAGATTGCCGGAGCAAATATTGTGGTGATCCGGGACGGACAGGAAATGGCATTTGCCGACGGCGGATATGCAGACATTGAAGCTGGTAAAAAATACGAACGGGATACGATTGCAAGGCTGTATTCCATGACAAAACCGGTCACGTCTGCGGCTGCCATGCTTTTGATGGAACGCGGGCTGCTTGATCCAGGAGCTTTCGTGGAAGAATTTTTGCCGGGATTTCACAATGCGATCGTGGCATCAGGCGGAAAACTTGTGCCGACGGTCCGGCCGGTGAGGATCTGTGATCTGCTTAACATGACATCCGGTCTGATGTACGGCGGGGATGTCACAAGTGTCTGCTCCATGGAGACGGAAAAGCTCTTTGACAGGATCAAAGAACATTTATATCTGGAGGATGCGATGACAACGAAGGAGGTTGCAAACCGTCTTGGATTGATACCGCTTCAGTTCCAGCCGGGAGAGAGTTTCCAGTATGGAACCTCTGCAGATGTGCTTGGGGCGGTTATTGAGGTCATCAGCGGAAAAACTTTTGGCGAATTTCTGAAAGAAGAATTTTTTGAACCACTTGACATGGAAGATACTGCATTTTATGTACCAGAGAACAAGCAGGAGCGCCTTGCAAAAGTATACCAGAGGACGGAACAGGGATTAGAACTTTATACGGAAAATCATCTTGGTATCATGAATGCGATGAAACAGGTACCGGCGTTTGAATCTGGCGGTGCAGGACTGGTCTCTACACTGGACGATTACGCAAAGTTTGCAGCCATGTTATTGCAGGAAGGTTCTTATCAGGGAAAACAGATCTTAAAACCGCAGACAGTACATTACATGACAAACGGCTCGCTCATGTCATGGCAGCAGGAAGTGTTAGACCAGTGCTGGGAGGGTATCAGCGGATATACCTATGCAAACCTTTTGAGAATCCAGAAAGAGCCGGGAAAATCTCCGATGTTTACTTCCATAGGAGAATACGGCTGGGATGGCTGGCTTGGGGCATATTTTTGCAACAGCCCGAAAGACCGGCTTACGATGCTTCTTACCATGCAGCTTAAGGATGCGGGAACAACATCGCTGACGAGACGCTTAAAGAATGTGATCTGGAGTGAACTTTGCGGAGGAAGACGGGAATGAATTTTGACTTTATGATGGAATGTGAGATAAAAGATCCGAAAATCAAGGCGGCATACGATGAGATCTACAAAGAACTTGTGGATGCAGAAGCACATTATTGGAAGGAGCCGCAGCAGAGCGGCATCCTGTTCCGGAAAACAGCAGAACGGATCTGCCGTTTTTACAATGATTATTACGAGATTGGTTTCCCGGAAGGTACATTGTTAGAGGAATTTTTGTGTTATACGGATAAAGAAGAACATAATGTTTTAGTGAGTCGTTTTTTTAGCATGGTCAAGGATCAGAGAGATCGTCTGAATAAATTGAGAGTACTCGGTGATGACTGTATCTGGGGAGAAGAGGGACCGGACCGCGGAATGGAGTTTTGTGACCGTATGGCGCAGGATGCGGAGAAGATGGCAGATGCCATGATGGAAGTGATCAAGGATATGTGCCGGCATTTTAACGGAAGGACGGATGTGGATGACCGTTTATTTTACATCGACTGGGTGCCGGATTATTCGGAGGAAGAGAGATTTCCGAAAAAAGAAGAGGTAAAAAAGCGGAGACTTTCGATCTTTTCAAGGTTTTTTGGAGGAAAAAGCAGTACATAAAAACAGAGGGAAGAAAGTGGACATTGAAAGAAGAGGGCAGATGATGTCAGAGGACAGATGCTGTCTTCTTTTTTATGTATCTTAAAAAGTACCGTATGCAGGCTTTAAAATCATATCTTTAGCGTGTATAATAGAAAGAAGTGTAAAAAGAAACAGGAAAGGCATTGGTCATTCATATGCAGCAAAAGAAAGAAAATGACAATATCATGAATTATGATACGGTGCGCCTGGATGATGAAAATAATGCGATCATTATCATTGACCAGACAAAGCTGCCGGGAAGCATAGAACTGATTGCATTAAAGACAGCGGAAGAGATCTGGGATGCCATTTACCTGCTCAGGGTAAGAGGTGCTCCGGCAATCGGAGTTGCAGCGGCATTTGGAATCTATCTTCTGGCAAAACAGAGCAGTGCATCAGATTATGATACTTTTCATGAAGAGTTTGTAAAACAAAAAGAGTATTTAGATTCTGCAAGACCGACGGCGGTCAATTTAAGCTGGGCACTGAACCGTATGCAGGGTGTTTTAGAGGCACATGCCGGTGAAGATGTGTCAAAGATTAAAGAATACCTCAAAGCGGAGGCAGTCGAGATCTGGCAGGAGGATATCCGTGTCTGCAAAAAGATCGGAGAGTACGGTCTGACGTTAGTGAAACCGGGAGACGGCATCCTGACACACTGCAATGCAGGTCAGCTTGCCACCAGCAAATATGGCACAGCGACAGCACCGATCTATCTTGGAGAGGAAAAGGGATATCACTTTAAAGTATTTGCAGATGAGACAAGGCCGCTGTTACAGGGAGCCAGGCTGACAGCATTCGAGCTGCAGTCCTCAGGAGTGGATGTCACATTGATCTGTGATAATATGTCTGCAACCGTCATGAAAAACGGCTGGGTCAATGCGGTATTTGTCGGCTGTGACCGTGTGGCGGCAAACGGTGATACGGCAAACAAGATCGGAACCTCCGTGGTTGCTGCGGTGGCAAAATATTATAACGTCCCGGTTTATATCTGTGCGCCGACCTCAACGATTGATCTGAACACCAGGACGGGAGCTGATATTCACATTGAACAGCGTCCGGCGGAGGAAGTGACCGAGATGTGGTACAAAGAGCGCATGGCACCGGAGGGCGTCAAAGTGTTCAACCCGGCATTCGATGTGACAGATCATGAATTGATCGCGGGCATCGTCACAGAATACGGAATTGCAAGAGCACCGTATACGGAGTCACTGCAGGAGATATTTAAAAAGCGGGAACAGGAATCAGGCAGATAAGACAGGGCAGAATAAAAAATGTCTGTAAGAATGAATAAAGATAAAAGGAGTGTATGAGACATGGCAGAGAATAGTAGTTGCAGCAGCGCATCAAGCTGCAGCAGGGAGAGCTGTGAGGGCTGTCCGAGCAAGGCAAAAGGTGGAAACGGAATCGCAAAAGAGCCGATGAATCCATCTTCGAATGTAAAGAAAGTAATTGGCGTTGTCAGTGGAAAAGGCGGTGTAGGAAAGTCTTTCGTGACTGCATCACTTGCATGCGCCATGAAACAGGCTGGTTATAAAGTGGGAATCATGGACGCGGATATCACAGGACCGTCCATCCCGAAAATGCTCGGTGTACATGGTCAGGTTGTCGGTACCGAGGAGGGAATGATCCCGTTAGAAGCAGAAAACGGTATCAAAGTAATGTCTGTCAATCTGCTTTTGGACAATGAGGAAGATCCGGTTATCTGGAGAGGACCTGTGATCGCAGGTGTGGTAAAACAGTTCTGGAATGAGACCGTATGGGGAGATGTTGATTATTTATTTGTCGATATGCCGCCAGGAACAGGTGACGTACCACTTACGGTATTCCAGTCACTTCCAGTGGATGGAATCGTCATTGTGACATCTCCACAGGAGTTGGTTCAGATGATTGTCAAAAAGGCGTTTAATATGGCCAATATGATGCATATACCGGTACTTGGAGTGGTTGAGAATTTTAGTTATCTGAAATGCCCGGATTGTGGCAAGCAGATTAAGCTGTTTGGAGAAAGTCATATCGATGAAGTTGCAGCAGGACTTGGAACTAAGGTTCTTGGAAAGTTGCCACTTGATCCGGAATATGCGCAGCATGCAGATGCGGGCGAGTTTTACCAGATGGAGAATTCGTATCTGGATGATGCAGTGGATGTGTTGAAAAATATTTAAAAGGAAAAGGCAATGCCTCTATC
>ERZ780076.963-NODE-963-length-10574-cov-1.927940_pt1 | contig 10574 bp, 5 predicted proteins | sample MGYA00511022_ERZ780076 | MGnify/ENA primary metagenome ERZ780076 (study PRJEB29588, sample SAMEA2148733) | human gut metagenome | biome: human gut; feature: human-associated habitat; material: faeces | place: Denmark | collected 2008/2010 ... | reverse complement strand
ATTCTTTTAAATATGCTCTCGCGCGTTCGATTGACATAGTTACGTTTCCTTTCCTTTCATCATTTCTAATAGCTGATTTTATCAAGAATTCCAGACAGATATGCAATGGCAACACCATAGTTGCTCATTGGAACTTTCTGTTCTTTTGCACGTTCAATTCTCGTCATGACATATTTTTTATTAAACATACAGGCTCCGCACTGAATTATTAAATCATAATTAGATAAGTCTTTTGGGAAATCTGTTCCGCTGACGATATCCACTGTCAGTCCTGCTCCGATACGTTTTCTCAGCATATCCGGAATTTTCTCCCTGCCGATATCCTCTTTCAGTGGTGCATGGGTGCAGCATTCTGCAATCAGTACCTTTGATTCTTCCGTAAGACTGCTAATGGCTGCTGCGCTCTCTTTGTAGTAAGCGAAATCTCCCTTGTACTCTGCAAACAATACGGAAAATGAGGTCAGAAGACTTTCCTGTGGCTTCTTATCATATACTGTGCGGAAAACCTGGGAGTCGGTAATAATAAGCTTCGGTGGTCGCGCCAGCGCCGCCAGCGTATCCTCTAACTTATCCGTTGTGCAGCTCATTACCAGACATTTATGATCCAGCAAATCACGGATGGTCTGTACCTGTGGCAGAATCAGTCTGCCCTTTGGTGCCTGGATATCCTGCGGCATAACAAGAAGGACCAAATCTCCTTCTTCTACCAGTGCTCCGGTTATGGTTTCTTCACCATAATCATCCGGCACAAGCCTTATTAATTCTTCTTTAAATTTTTCTATATCTTCCTTACTTTTCGAGCTGATAACAAGAATTTCCTGTTTTGTCTCTTCCTTAAGCTGTGCTGCTATGGAATCTGAATCTGTCAGTGTATCCGCTTTGCTCAGTACACATAAGGTCGGTGTATGCTTTTCTTTAAAATAGTGGAACCATTCTAACTCCGCCTGATATTCCTCCCCGGAAAACAAGAGCACTGCAACATCTGTTTTCTCTGCGGCTTTTTCCGTCTTCTCTACACGCATTTTCCCCAGTTCGCCTACATCATCCACTCCTGCCGTGTCAATAAATACACACGGACCGATACCATGTACCTCCATCGGCTTGTAGACAGGATCCGTTGTGGTTCCCCCTACATCCGATACAATCGCTACCTGCTGACCGGTAAATGCATTAATCAGAGAAGATTTTCCGCTGTTTCTTTTGCCATAAAAACCGATATATATCCGGTTTGCACTTGGTGTTTCATTCAATGACATTGCTGAAGACCTCCTAGAATCTGAAATCGCGCTGTCCTTCCTCAATTTCTTTCAGATGACGTTTTGCAATTTCTCTTGTTTTTTCATTTGGTACTTTCTCTATCTCCTTAGCAATCAACGCTTCTCCGATTTTTCTGGTATCTTCAGAAGCATAATCAATCAAATATTCCTTCAATGTCATCAGTGCATTCGGATGACAGCAGTTTAAAATCTGCTGGTTCTTGCACAGACTCATGAAACGGTCTCCCGTTCTTCCCTCTCGATAGCATGCGGTACAGAAGCTTGGGATATAACCCATATCCATCAGCCAGTGTACTACCTCATCCAGAGTTCTGGTATCGCTGACATCAAACTGCTCCGAAGTCTCATCTGCAAGTTTTTCTGCTTCCGGATCGGCATATCCGCCGACACTTGTTTTCGATGCACCACTAATCTGGGATACACCAAGGCGGATAACTTTCTCACGTACCGCCTGGCTCTCTCTGGTAGAAATAATCATTCCGGTATATGGAACTGCCACACGGATACATGCACAGATTTTTGCAAAAATATCATCACTGATGCCGTTGTCGAATACATCCGGATCAATGTCATCGGCACGTTTGATTCGTGGCACGCTGATGGTATGTGGTCCTACTCCATGCACTGCCTCCAAATGTTCTGCATGCATCAGAAGTCCTGCAAATTCATATTTGTAAAGTTCCAATCCAAAAAGTACACCTAAGCCAACATCATCGATGCCGCCTTCCATAGCACGGTCCATGGCTTCGGTATGATATGCATAATCATGCTTTGGTCCGGTTGGATGTAATTTTTCATAGCTTTCTTTATGATAAGTTTCCTGAAAAAGGATGTAAGTTCCGATTCCGGCCTCTTTTAATTTCCGGTAATTTTCTACGGTTGTTGCAGCAATATTTACATTAACACGACGAATTGCACCGTTTTTGTGCTTAATGCTGTAAATGGTCTTAATACACTCTAAGATATATTCGATTGGGTTATTCACCGGGTCTTCGCCTGCTTCAATTGCCAGACGTTTGTGTCCCATATCCTGTAATGCTGTTACTTCCTGACGTACTTCATCCTGTGTCAGTTTCTTCCGGGCAATATGCTTATTTTTTCCATGGTACGGGCAATACACACATCCATTGATACAGTAATTGGACAGATATAATGGTGCAAACATTACAATACGATTTCCATAGAAATCTTTCTTAATCTGTTCTGCAAGGTCATATACTTCCTGGATTTTCTCTTCGTTCTCGCAGGCCAGCAATACTGATGCTTCTCTGTGAGTAAGCCCTTTCCGTAATTTTGCCTTTGCAATGATTTCGTCAATAAGGGCAAGATTGTCCTTATTTGCCTCAGCATATGCCAGAGTCTCTTCAATCTCTTCGTGGCAGATAAATTCTTCTGCCTTTAATGATGCTTTGTTATACATAATATTTCCTTTCTTCCGGGTCAGAAGCTCTTTCCCGTTGGTTATTATATGGTGATTTAAGAAATACCTTTTGTATTTCCTTTATTTATATAAATGGTGAATCTCCTCTTGAAACCACCAGTTTATATCCAATGGATTCCATACGGTTGCCAAGACATCCACGGCATTCCGCTGCCTCTTCCCCGGTACAGATTTTATTATCGTAAAGGGCATACTTCTTCCGCACCTTTACCGGCGACAGATTCGGCATTACCACATTTCCTCCTGCTAAAATGCCAAGCTCCCTGCCCCTTGAATGGATGGTTCCCAATGCTGTAGTTGCCGGAAGCAATACCTTCGGCAGCATCAGTCGGATAATTGCCAGTAAAAACAGTGTCATCTCAAGGCTTCCCTGTTCCATCTCTCCAAACGGTGTATCCTTTTGTGGAATAAACGGGCCGATTCCTACCATATGCGGATTCAATGCTTTCATAAAGGCAAGGTCTTCCACCAGATTATCTATGGTCTGATAAGGAGAACCTACCATAATGCCACACCCCACCTGATAACCGATTTCCTTTAAGGTATACAGGCACTGCTTGCGGTTTGCAAGAGACATTTCTGCCGGATGAAGCTTCCCATAATGGGCTTCATTCGCAGTCTCATGACGCAATAAATAGCGGTCTGCTCCTGCCGCATAAAGTCTTTCATAGCTTTCCCGGCTCCGCTCTCCCAAGGACAGTGTAATGGCACAGTCCGGATAAGCAGCTTTTATCTTATGAAGCAAATCTTCCAGTAAATCATCTGTGTAGTAGCCGTCTTCGCCACCCTGCAGGACAAAGGTACGAAACCCTAATGCATAACCACTTTCACAGCAGGATAGGATTTCTTCTTCACTCAGGCGGTAACGTTCTGCATTCTGATTGCTTCTTCGGATGCCGCAATAGATGCAGTCATTCTTACAGTAATTGGATATTTCAATCAGTCCTCTGGTATAAACTTCATTTCCAAAGGTCTCTTTCTGTCTTTTTCTCGCCAGTTCAAAGCCGTACTCTGCAATTTCTTTATCGGTATGCAGTTCTAATAATTCTTTATATTCTGTCTCTGTAAGCTGAGTATCCTGATACAGCTTATTAAACAACTCTTTTCCTCTATTCTTCATGTCTGGTCACCACACTGGAATATGCTGTTTTTACACTGATTCCCGGTAATTTTCCGATTTTACCGGTCAGTGCACTGATGGTATCCTGCGGTGCATCAATTGCTATACTTACGATATTTATGCCTCTCTCCCGGTATGGAATTCCCATTCTTCCGACAATATAAGCTGCATATTCATGTAAAATTTCATTTAATGCTCCGACGGATTCGTCCTTTTCTATTACAATGCCGATTACAGCCACTCTGGTATCTGCTGCCATTTCTTCGTTCCTCTTGTTTTTCTGAATCAATAGAATTTCAACGCTTATTTTACGTTTCTAGTATAAGAGATTTATTTTGGGATTACAATTGTCAAGCCCTGGTTTTATGCGTATTTATTGTATTTTTTTACATACCAGACCTGTTGCCGGCAGCTTTTTATGTATGACCGGCTGCAATCTACAAGAAATACGCTTTGTGAGTTTTTTACTTTACAGGAAAGCAATTTTCTGTAAAGCAAAAAGGGATTCTGCTCCTTCCTTTCATCCGAAACAGAATCCCTTTTCTTTCACACTTTTTAATTTCCTTTACGTCCTTCTTTATAACCACTTCCAATATAATGCATATAATAGGATTTTAAATCATTTCCAAAGGCGTTTTGAAGATCGTTGTATCTATTCTTATATTTTTTCACATTAAAGGAGTCTTTTGCCTGTCTTCCTTCATTCATACCACACTCCACAAAATGTCTCAATGCGGCTGTATCATCACCATAAAACGCTGCCTTAAGGTCAGAATATTTGCTGATGTAATAATTGTAGTCATATACCAGACTGTAATCCACTCCATTGTATACGGTTACAGGATTCTTAAGCACGCCATTTCCTGTTGCTTTACGTCCTTCCCGATAGCCACTGCCAATATAATGCATATAATATGCTTTCAGATTTCTTCCAAATGCACTTCTTAAGTCTGCATAATTAGCACGGTAAGCTGCTACATTAAAGGATGCTTTTCCCTGGCGCCCCTCATTCATACCACATTCCACAAAGTGACGTAAGGTTGCATTTTCATCACCATTAAATGCCGCTTTAATATCCGGATATTTGTTGATGTAGTAATTGTAGTCATATACCAGCTTGTAATCCCCTCCATTGTATACGGTTGTCGGATTCTGCAGTTCTGTACTTCCGGTTGCTACTCGTCCCTCTGCATATCCATTGATGCGATAATGATCATAATATGCTTTCAGATTATTTCCAAATGCACTTCTTAAATCCGCATACCGGGCACGATAAGATGCAACATTGAAGTTTGCAATTGCCTGACGGCCTTCTACCTCACCATTATTTACAAAATGTGCAAAAATTGCTTCTGTATTGCCGCCAAATGCTTTTGCTACATCAGGGTTATTCTTTATGTAATAATTTAAGTCAAAGACCCTTTCATAGCCTGCACCAAATACGGTAGTCGTTGCATATGCACACCGCATTTTATATCCGCCACCACTTACATATACATGGATATTATATACACCCACATTATTCTTATGATTTGCAATATTGGCATGCACGATAAAGGTATCTGCATCTACTCTGGATGCGTTATACCATACAATATCGCTCTGATCAGCCTTTGTCCAGACCGGAACACTAACAGAAGTCACATAACCTGGAACTCCATCCACAACAATATCAAAGGTTCCTGCTGCTGCATTCCTGCTCTGAACGATTACGTCAGAAGTCAGCACTGGTTCTGTGATAGCAAAGGACTTTGTCACGCTGCCCTTATAGTCTCCAATTCCTGTAATGGTTACATAAGCTGTTCCTACAGAATAATTGTCACGATAAGAAAGCTTGTAGGCTACATTTTCTTTCAACATTGTTGTCCCATCTTTGACAACAACCGGCGGAGTCAGTAGTCTTCCATTATAAGTCTGTGATGCAACTGCCAGAACCGTACAATTTTCAATGCTCTTTTCTTTAATTACAAAGGTAACAACTTTTTCTCCGGAGTATACACCAATACCGGAAATGATTACCCTGGCAGTTCCCACATTACTATTGTTACTGTATCTTACCGTATAATCAACATCTTCTGTTAATACCTTGCTTCCCATCTTAACGACCGGAACCGGCTTATAAGTCTGTCCGGTATACTGCTCTGAAGCAGGGATTCCGGTAACTGTTGCCTTGGATAAGCTGTTGCTGATTTTGAATTTCTTAACAATCGTTCCGGTATAATACTGGGTCAGCGGACGCACAGTAATGGATGCATCGCCTGCCAGCTCATTATTTGCATACGTTGTTTCATAATCTTCATTCAGCGTTAAGGTATTGCCACCACATGCCACATGGATAGACGGACATATCGGGCTTCCGGTATAAAGCTGTTCCGGAACACTGTCAATAATTGCATCCTCAAGGCTTGCCACAATATTGAAGTAAACGCGCTTGGTCTCATCATAGTTGCCAAGTCCTTTAATTACTACCCATGACTCTCCTGCCCTTAAGTTGTTGCCATTGACAACCTGATAATCCTTCCCTTCTACCAAAAGTTTTCCGTTGTCATAAATCGTCAGTGCCGGGCGGATGTAATTGCCGGTATACTTCTGATCTGGGATTGCTTCTGCCACAGCATTTCCAATATCATGCTTGGTAATCTTATAATATACCGTAATGCTGTCTTTGTAGTTACCGCTTTCGGTTGCAGTTACCGTTGCACTTGCGGTTCCGATTGCAGTGTTGTTCTCATAAGTTACTTCATACTGGGAAGAATCAATGGTTAATCCGGTAGAAGTATCTTTTAAAGTAAGTACCGGTTTAATCTCGCTTCCGGTATAATCTACGTTATCGGTTCCGGTAATCTCAATATCTGCAGAAGTAAGTGACTTTCTTGCAATCTGATATGGATATACCGCTGTTCCTACATATCCGGTCTGGTCATTTTCCGTACCAACGATTCCAACATATACTGTTCCAGCATGAATCAGGTCAATGGCACTTGCTTCCGTCGTACAATCTTTATCAATATAGTATTTTACGATGTAATCTTCGTTTTCTGTCAGATAGCTTCCGGTCTTATTGAACTTCACCTGAATGTTCTTCGGCTTGGTATCAAGACCGTTATATACAGTATCGGAAATTCCGGTTACCGTTAAAGTATCATTGGAAAGCAAGGTACCGATGGTAAACTTCTCAATTCGTGTTCCACTGTAGTTACCCTGTCCGGTTACTTTAATCCACGCGGTTCCCACCTGACTGTTATTGGTAGAATATTCATAAGTAAAGTCTGTTCCATTTACCAGTGCTACAATTCCATTTTCCGAATTATCTTTCAGGCTGATATTCGGTGTATAAGTAGTACCCTGAATATAAGGATAGTTCCGGTTTGCCGGGTCAAATCCTGTATCAGAAGCATCGGATAACGCCGCACTGATATTTTCAGAAGAAAGATCCCTTGCCAGAATAGAGAACGGAATTGTCTTGCTTCCGGTATAGTTGGTGGTATCCTTCGGAGTAATCTGAACAAACGGTCCGGAAGTTCCATTTGCATTTTTTACAGCTTCATTGTTAAAGTAAGCTGCCGTATAATCCACATTGCGAACCAGTGGTTCTGCACTGGTGGATGTCATGTAAACATTTAATTCCGGTTCATACTTGGTTTTTAACGGTACATACTGTGGATCTTCTATTTTAGAGTATACTAAATCCTCAACATTTTTCTTTAAAATGTTAAACTCTACCGTTGCAGTTCCGGTACAGCTTGCCACACCGTGGATTGCTGCATATGGCGCATTTGCCCCACCGGCGTTCGCTGCATTGATATTATTGCGATACTCATCCACTACATAATCTGTGTCTAACGTAAGGGTCTGTTCTTTGTTATTTTCATCATTAAATGTTAATTTAATTTCAGGCTCCTGTGCCTCACCATTGTAGGTTACGTCATCAATTGTCTTGCTTACCGTAGACAAATCACGTTTTGTAATCGTAAAGGTCTTAGTCAGTGTTCCCTTGTAATTGCCCTTACCGATTACGGTAATGGTCTCGGTTGCGCCTGCCGGTGCACTGGATGGATTATCTGCATCCGTCTGATAATACACACTATAGTTTGCCGGGTCAATTACTTCTGAACCGCCAATCTTCTTAATGACCAGAGAATCCGGCTTAATCAGCTTGCCGGTATAAACATAGCTGTCCGCAATTCCGGTAATCTCATAATCTTCCATATGAATGGAATCAATGGTAAATGCTTTCGCCTTGGTGGTTCCCATCAGTTTACCGTTTGCTGTTGCCTGAATGACTACACATGGTCCGTTCTCGCCATTTGCTGCTGCAACTGCAGTATTCTTACGATAAGTTACCGTATAATCTTTTCCTTCTTCCAAGGTATCAAAGGTAGAACCGGTTAATGCATATTTCACAACCGGAACCGGTCTGATTTCCTGTCCGGTATAGGAGAATACATCTCCACCTAAGTCAATACTTAAATCATCACTGCCCAGGTCGTATTTAATCGCAAACTTCGCCGATTTCTCACCACTGAAATAAGTTCCGGTTCCCTCAATCGTTACGGTCGGGTCAGTCAGCGAAACAGATTTACCATTTACAATGCTCTTAATGTTGTAGTCTGTTCCAAGTGCCAAAGTCTTGCCATCACATACTACAGTCATATTTTCAATTGGCTGTGTGGTTGTATTGTATTCGCTTCCGGTATATTTCTGTGCCGGAATCGTAATCTCAGCATCTTCAATTTTACCGGTAATTGCAAAATTCGCAACATAGCTTCCTACCCAGTGATTCTTCTCAATTCCGGTAATGAGTACACTGGCCTGTCCTGGAACAGTATTATTTCTATAAGACACGCTGTAATGTGTTCCCTCTATCAGACGTTCCTGGGTATCGCTGCCTTTTACATACACGGTAACGGTAGGTTTCATTCCGCCGGATGCTGCCTGTGCCTTATCATACTCAATGGTATCATAGCTTAACTTCACTTCAATCTGGTCAGCAGAATTATTCATATCTCCATCATAGTAGAAGTAACTATTCTTGGTTCCCTTAAAGTTACCGGTTCCTTCAATAGTAATATCCTGCTGTCCAACTTTAAATTTATCTACCTGGGTCGGAGTATAAGTATAATCTACGCCAGGCTGCAGAGTATATGAATATTCTCCAATTCCGGACTCATTCGGAAAACTCTGTGTTACTGTGAAATCCGGAATACTCTTTTTAAAAATGTAACTCATTCCCTGCAAAGATACGCCTACACCATCAATACTTTTCCGCTGAATAATAAACTGGTTCGAACCTGCAATCTTATCTGCAGTATAATTTGCGCTTTCCAGCACACCACAGTAGTTTCCAATACCCTGGATTCTTACATAAGTCGTGCCGGCATTGGTTTTTTCTGCGGCTGTTGCTACATTCTGATAATCCTCATCCGAATATACTTCAAACTGATAATCCTTATTCGTTGACAATAAGCTGGAAGAATCTCCATAGCTTACTTTTACGGAAGGAGTCAGTACTTTATTGGCATAAACCGGGCTGGTAATGTCTACACGCAGCTTGCTTAATTCGTTGATATCCTTCTGATTAATGGTATAGCTTACGGTTGTTGTTCCTGTGTAGTTGCTGTTTTCTGCCGCTTTTAAGGTCAGAGCTGCAATTCCCGCATTAATTGCATTTTCACTGCTTTCAATACTGTATTCCTTATCGGTCAGAATATAGCCGTTGGTGGTAGGGTACTGTAATACAACACCATCTCCGTCTGCGGTAGTAGAAATTACAACCTTCTGCTCAATTCCATTATATGTATAAGTTCCATTTACTCTTGCATTCAGTTCAGATATATCTTTCTTTGCAATGACTGCATATCCGGAAATATCTCCATAATACTGACCCTTGCCGGATACTGCGAAGTAAATCGTTCCCGCATTGATAAATGCCTCATTTGTCTCAGAGCTTACAACATTCTTATGTGCTGCATCACTATAGAAGGAAATGCTATAGGATGACGGATCCGGAATTGCATCCATCATTTTTGTCTCAATTGCCTGAATCATTTCATCCTTATGGGAATTGCGGTTATAGGTTCCACCGGAAATATTAAATGCCGGCACAACGGTCGCAATATTTGCTCCAATAAAGAATGTAGTTGTTGCGGTTCCGGTATAATTCTTACCGTCTACCGCTTTGATTCTGACATATACTTTTCCGGAATTCTTATGTTCTGAAACCTGTTTACATAATTCATCGTCATAATATCCTTCAACTTCATAATCCACGCCTGCAACCAGTACACGGTTTCCATCAGATACACTGATACCCGGCTCCACTGCTTCTCCGGTATAACCGCAGTTGCTTGCAGTTACGGTCAGCGTGCTCATGTTCTTTGGTGTGATTTTATAAGAAGTACGGATACTTCCGTCTAAATTAGCATAAGTTCCAAGACCGCTGATTAATACATAATAAGTACCTGCGTCCACCGGCTCTGCAATGACCTTCTTGTATGCAGAATCCGGAAAATAAGTAACCTTAAATATGAAATCAACGACCTTTTGAAAAACTTAGGATTCGAACTGGTCAAGACTTCTTCCGACCAATTCGCTTTAACCGCAAAGAGGAAAGAAGTCATTTAATCCTGTCAAAAAGTCAAACCGGACTCCACGAGAATCCGTTATTTACGCCCCGATACGGAAGTCTACGGAAATACGGGATTCTCACGGGGTTGCGAAAAGGCAATCTGACAGC
>ERZ780076.962-NODE-962-length-10576-cov-3.788803_pt1 | contig 10576 bp, 7 predicted proteins | sample MGYA00511022_ERZ780076 | MGnify/ENA primary metagenome ERZ780076 (study PRJEB29588, sample SAMEA2148733) | human gut metagenome | biome: human gut; feature: human-associated habitat; material: faeces | place: Denmark | collected 2008/2010 ... | reverse complement strand
GGGACTTGCAGTGGCGGATCAGCTGATCGGCAGAGGTCATGACGTGACTGTGTATGAGAGAAGCGACAGGCCGGGCGGACTTCTAATGTATGGTATTCCAAACATGAAGCTTGAGAAGCAGATCATAGACAGAAGAATAGATGTCATGAAGAAGAGAGGAATAAAGTTCGTATTAAACACAGAGGTTGCAACCGGAAAGGCATCTGCTAAGGCTGTGTGCCCGAAGGACGACCAGATGACTGGATACCTTAAGAACAAGAACCTCAAGTATGTGAAGGCTGATGATCTGCTCAAGGAATATGACGCAGTTGTGCTTGCCTGTGGAGCAGCAAATCCTAGAGATATCAAGGCACCCGGAAGGGATGCAAAGGGAATCTACTTCGCTGTTGATTTCCTCAAGACAACCACAATGAGTCTTGTCAATTCAGGTTTTGCAGATAAGCAGTTCGTGAGCTGTAAGGGTAAGAATGTTCTTGTCATAGGCGGCGGTGATACAGGAAATGACTGCGTTGGAACAGCGGTCCGCGAGGGCGCTGTCAGCGTGACACAGCTGGAGATGATGCCAAAGGCACCTGACACAAGAACACCTGACAATCCATGGCCGGAGTGGCCGAAGATCTGCAAGACAGATTACGGTCAGCAGGAGGCTATAGCAGTATATGGACATGATCCTAGAATATATGAGACTACAGTAAAGGAATTCATCAAGGACAAGGATGGAAATGTCAAGGCCGCCAAGTGCGTGAAACTCGACTGGAAAAAGAATCCTGAGACTGGAAGAATGTCTATGACAGAGATAGAGGGAAGCGAGTATATCGTTGACTGTGACGTGGTACTCATCGCAGCAGGTTTCCTCGGATGTCAGACATATGTGGCAGAGAGCTTTGGCGTAGAACTCAACGAGAGAACAAATGTCAAGACGCCATGTCCAAACTCATATACAACCAATGTGCCAAAGGTGTTCGTAGCCGGAGATATGCACAGAGGCCAGTCACTTGTAGTATGGGCCATCAGAGAAGGCCGTGAGGCAGCCATGGCAGTTGAAGAGCTGCTGCTCGGATATACAAATCTGCAGTAAAAATAGACGAACTTGGTTCGTTCGCCTTTCGTGTAAATAAAAAAATATCCCTAATACCTATCATGTGATTGAGGTATTAGGGATATTTTTTTCTCTTTTCATTCGATAATTGGGTTGAAAGATACAATAATCAGAATATTATCCTGGAGTGTGGATTTTATATGAAATTAGGATAAATTTATAACTAAAACATTTGAAAGCCAGGTAATATGAAAAAACAATCTGTTATAGAATCCTTTTGTATGTGTGAATTTGTCTCGCAGCCAGCCCATAGAAAACAAAAAAAGATGTATATATACCCCACAATCGATAGTGCAGACGACTGAGGTTTGGCGTTTCTTGCTGAGGCGGAGAGCACAACGTCCTTATCGTGCTCGTAGCCGAATGCATATAGAAACAAGCCAAACTGAAGGTAGTCAAACGTGATTGATGGGTATATATACATCTTTCTGTTTCAATGGGCGTCCGTCTTTCTTAAAGCAGATGATTTACTGGCAGATACATAGGAAGTCCATCCTTGTATTGCAGGGAAACCTCACCTATTATAAGAGGTCTGAGATATGCTTCCATCTCAGGCGTGACATCATTCTTCTCAGGAGTGATCCACTCTAGTGGAATTGTCTTGGCCTGATTTGCGATGAGTGCTACATTTTCAGGCTCGATAATCCACTGGTAAGGGTCGTTTGACACTCTCTTTATGGTTGACATAACTGCGGTCATACCTTCGGCTGCATACTTTACAGCGGCCTGTCCGAGTGCAAATGACTCATTTATATCTGTTCTTGAAGAAATGTGTGCAGCACATCTCTGTAGAACATTCAGTTCGATGGAACGAACCTTTATGTCCATTCTGTCTTTTACCAGACTCTCAAGAGCCTTTCCGGTTCCACTGAGCTGAGCGTGACCGAATTTGTCTGCTACGGCGGATGTTGCGCTGATGTAGTTGCCGTCCTTATCATGAATTCCTTCAGATACTGCGATGATGACACATCTTGATGTCTTTAATACATTCTTGATATCTTCAATGAACTGGTTCTCGTCGAAATCAACCTCTGGAAGATATATGAGATGAGGAGCAAGGCTGTAATCATTTCTTGCAAGGCATGAGGCTGCGGTAAGCCAACCGGCATCACGTCCCATTATCTCTACGATGACAACACTTGGTATATGATAGATGTAGGTATCATGTGCAATTTCCAGCATGGTCGATGCAACGTACTTGGCTGCAGAACCAAATCCAGGCGTATGGTCCGTGAGACACAAATCATTGTCTATGGTCTTAGGTATACCAACTATCTTTACATCTGAGCCGATCTTCTCTGCATATTTGCTGAGCTTGTCAACTGTATCCATGGAATCATTGCCACCGATATAGAAGAAAGCAGCGACCTTGTATTCTTCAAATCTGTCAAATATTATCTCATATGGCTTCGGATCAACCTCAAAATCAGGCAGCTTGTATCTGCATGATCCCAGATACATAGCAGGAGAAAGCTCCAGTGTATTCACAAGCGGGAATTTAGAGAGTGCCATGAGGGAAAGGTCTATGAAATTATTTTCAAGGACTCCCTGTATTCCGTGAATCGCACCATATACTCTTGTAAATTTCTTACTCTTTTTTACTCCATCTATGACACCTGCCAGCGAAGCATTTATCGCTACGGTAGGGCCTCCTGACTGAGCTACTATACAATTGTCTTTCATATCAATTTACTCCTTTGAAATTATTACTCTGGGCTACGAAGAAGTATGCCTATCTTCTTGCGTCCATAAACCATGAGCGCATCCTTTATGATGTCTTGGTTTGCTTGGGTGGTATGGATCTCAACTCTGTCGAGAAGTTCCTCCACATAAGATATCCAAAGATCATATATTTTCTTTTGATTTTTTTCACTGACTGGTGGAAGAGCAGCCTTTGCCTTTTCAAAGTCAGGATCATCATCGGTCATGTAGATGAATGAATCAGGCTTTAAAGCATCCTCGCCGTATGCTGAGACAAAGATGTCCTCCGTTCTCACAAAGCCGCAGTCGTACATCTCTACGATCAGGTCGTGGATGCATTCATCTATGTTGTCAAAGTAGTGGTAGTATCTCAGACGGTATGTCTGATCCACCTCGTCCATATCGTCTTTATTGAGCCAGTATCCTTTGCTTTCGCCCTGCTCCTCCTGAATGAGTTCATCGGCCCATTTGCTCCGGTCTTGGTCAGTTGCCTCTCGGCGTATGGCAAGCCGCTTTCTTATATAGAGGATCGTCAGGAACACAAGTGCAAGAAAAAATAATATCAGCAGTATTACATATCCCATTTGTAGGGTGTTTTTATCCATTTGTATACACCTGCCTTTCATACATAGCCTTGTTATTAATATTAGCTATAGCACTGAAAAATTGCAAAAGTCAGAGATAGCCATAAGTAACTTTATTTTAACACATAGCATGATTATATTTCAAGATGTAGGGAATGATAGCAAACCAGCTTAATGTAATTTTATATTCTGGAATAAATTTGTGAAAATTACCATTTTAGGAAGTTTTTATTCGCTTTTGACTGATAAATTATCCCTAAAAGGTCCTTGAAATAACTAATAAAGCATTTCAGAAGGGTGGTATGTATGATGAATGGATATTTAGAGTATCTAGCAAAGACTGTGCCTGTTATATCTACACGGCAGACAGTGATCAACATTTCGCAGATGGGAAATATTATGGGTGATATGATATATCTTGAGAATGGATATAAGACGGGGTGGCAGCAGAGTTGTACAGAAGATTATATGGGTATTCTTAACAGATATGCAGATGATAGAAAAAATAATATACCATCAGTTGTATTCATAGCATGTGACAGTATAGAACTGGCAAAAAAGTGTTCTGCAATACTGTCAATGTATAGACAGACGAGGGTGGGCACATACTGTTATGTCGACGACGATGACTATAGTGTATATGAGTATGATGAAGAGGGCGGTAAAGAAGAGGACGATGATAACAGAGCTTCAGATTGCTTGGCGATAAATATGTCGATCAGTCTTCAGCCGTCAAATGGTATGCCGCATGATTATATAATGCTGACATGTCCACAGAACAGTCCGAATTGTGCAATATTCTATAATATCGCAGGCGATGATGATCTTCAGCTAAAGGTTCAGGCACTGGACATGTGCACTGCCATTTTCACACTGATATGTATAGATGAGAGTCATCAGCGGCTATGGGGGAGCTGCTTGGCGAATCATCACAGTCTTTCGTATCTTGATAAACCAAGTTTTACCTCGTTCATCAGCAGATCGACAGCCTCCTGCGGGTGGGTTATAAGCACGATGAACTGGAATGCAGTATTCCAACCAGACAGGCCTTGAGGTTGCTGGTTATGTTGAGATCACTGCTTTCACGCTTTCCTCGTAATTTATCTGATGACATTATAAAACCTCCGTATGTTTTTGGGTGATGTAGTTGGATATGACAGAAAATATACACTATATATTATTTTATTATACAGTTGCAGGGGAAATCAAGTGATCGTTTTGAAGGATGTTTAATTAGCAGATGTTATACTAGGGGGGATGCTTATGGCAGTTTACATACTCGCAGATATTCATGGAATGTATGATAAGTTTATAAGAATGTTGGACAAGATAAATATGACGGATGAAGATATTTTATATGTACTGGGGGATATGGTAGACAGAGGTCCACATCCGATAAAGGTCGTTCAGAAAATAATGAATATGAAAAATGTGAGGACGCTTATCGGCAATCATGATAGTGGAGTGATTGGAACATTAAAGTTTTTTGCCATGAATGATAGTTACAGGGGAGATACGAGCACGGAGAGGGAATTTCAGACGCTTGATCAGCAGGAAAAAATGAATGTAATAGAGTTCCTGTCTGAACTTCCATATTATTATGATATTAGTGTAAATGATCAACAGTATATTCTTGTACATGGGGGCTTGGGTAATTTTTTCCCAGGTAAATCGCTGGATGAATATACCATAGATGAGATAGTGTGGACGAGACCAGATTTCAGTGTGCCATACTACACTGACAGGATAGTTGTATGTGGCCACACACCGACTCAGCTCATAGAGGAAAATGACAGGCCGGGATATATAATGAAGAAAAATAATTACATTGCAATTGACTGTGGAGCGTGTTTTAGAGGTGGTCGTCTTGCGGCGATATGTCTGGATACAGGGGAGGAGTTCTATGTCTAAACTTGATGTGAAAAATTGTTGCAAGTGGTGTAAAGGTAATGTATAATGAATTCACAAGCTGAGATGTATTAAGTCTCTTGTGATTTTGAACCTACATTTGAATAAAAGGGATTCCTATATCATTGCATTGAAGTCAAGCCTCGTTATATAAGTTCTAGTGGACGGCTGATATGTAGTTGCGGTTGCCCACCTAGCTCTGCTAGGACTCAAAAGCAAGGGCGCATTTCAGTTTATTACAAAAGACAAAAAAGCAGCATGTATATGCTGCTTTTTCTCTGTAATTGGACGTTTTATAAGAGATGGAGAATGTGATATGCGTATAGACCAACGAAAGAAATGGTATCAAAAGATAAAATACAATAAGAATTTTAAAGTGGTCAGCTTTATAACAGTTATCCTGGTATTTGTGGTTGGATACATGATAATGACAGGCAGGAGCAAAGTGGGGGATGGTACCACTGATGCGGATGGAAGTAATGCTGTTGAAACAATAGTTATACAGGCACCTGACGATCCGACAGAGGACCTTGTGAGGTATGCTGCATATGACGGTGGTGAGAAGCGTGACAGCGATAAGCGTGGCGGCGAAAATATAGAAGAATTTGATTACACGATACAGGGTGCGGGAACAGTGGCAGCTCCAAAGAAGGAGAAGAAGGACACAGATTACTCATACAGGCTGAGCGGATCGGACAGGACTAGCGGAGGTACGGGAGACGGCGGCGCGTCAGTTCTCATAACTGGTATGGAGAATAGTGTCCGTGTCATCCTGACAAATGGTGGAGACTATTATCAGAGTTACGTTGAGTTTTCATGCAGCACAGGCGTAAATGTCACAAGCGATGGCAAGGCAAAAAGTTATAAAGCAGGAGATATCATATCACTTGGAAGTGATGAGAAGGCCTCGAAGATAATTGTCGAGCCTGAGAACTCAGATGGTGTGATAACAGTTTCCAGCCTCAGCAAATCGGGAGGTGCGCCAAGATATCATGGCGCTCTTGATATAACAAAGGATTCATCCGGGTATCTGGTTGTGAATCAGGTCAATATAGAACAGTATCTGTACGGAGTTGTCTCCAGCGAGGTCTCATCAAGCTACAGCATGGAAGCATTAAAGGCTCAGGCCATATGTGCAAGAGGATTTACATACAGAAAGCTCGGCAGCAATTACAGGGGCTATGATGCAGATCTGGATGATACGACAGCGTGTCAGGTATACAACAATTTCCCTGAGACTGACAATTCAATAGCAGCGGTGAATGATACAGTGGGAATCGTTCCTACATATGATGGAGAGATAATAAACGCAGTATATTTCTCAACTTCATGTGGAACCACGACGACCAGTGATCAGGTGTGGGGAGGCAGTATGCCATACACATGCACGAGAATACAGAATACGGCACTCGATATACCATACTTCAGCGATGAGGCGGCATTTATGGATTTTATGGATGGAAGGACAGACACTGATGTTGTCGAGAGAAATCTTCCTATGTACAGATGGACAGTGAGCTATACAGAGGATGAGATGAGACAGGCTGTGGAGACAGGACTTTCAAGGTGCTCCGATGTATCTGCCACATCGGTAGGCAAGATCACATCAATTGCAGTTACTAGTCGTGATGACAGTGGACTTGTCAAGGAAGTGACAATAACAGGAGATGCAGGAACGGTTACAGTGAGCGGACAGAGCAATATAAGAGTTCTGTTTGCAACTGACGGCAAGGCAATCACGGAGCAGGATGGTTCAGAACTTACAGGCTGGACAGGCGTTCCAAGTAATTTCTATTATGTGAAGAAGGACAGCAGTTCAGGACTTTACATACTCAAGGGCGGCGGATACGGACATGGTGTAGGTATGAGTCAGAACGGCGCAAATGAGCTGGCAAAGCTGGGATATACCGCTGCACAGATCATAAGCCACTACTACAATGGAGCGGTTCTCAGTTCGGTTGAAAGGTAATGGAGAGTTTGTTCATATGAAGATGAAGAAAAGAGCAGTGATCTTGTATCACAAGCTAAGACTGTTTATGGCTGAGATGAATAAAGATCAGGTGTCGGCCTTTGCGGCTCAGTCTGCATTCTTTCTGCTGTTGTCGTTGTTCCCACTTGCAATGACACTTCTCACTTTTGTTAAGTATCTGCCATTTACGGAAGTCCAAGTTATGGAGATCGTGAGGGAGCTTTTCCCGGAAGAGATAAATTCTAATTTTGAATTTATGTTTGCCGAGATATTCAATAGCAGGAGTTCGCTGATAGCGACGGCTGTGTCAATATTGCTCACGGTGTGGTCTGCATCAAAGGGCACCATGGCTATCGGCAGAGGACTTACATTTATGACTGGCAAGGAAGACAGTGCAAACTATTTTCTGAGAAGAGCTATACACACATTGTATACGCTTATATTCTGTGTGATGATAGTGGCGGTGATGGTCATATATATTCTCGGTGATGTTGTTGTTTCAAAGATACTGGTAAGGCTTGATTCTGTTGAGGGATTTCAGCTGGTGGATACAGTTGCCAATATTCTTTCCATTATAAAGATAGCATTTGCGCCTACGGTATTGTTTGGCGTTATGTTGGTTGCTTACTGGGCACTTCCGGTTGGAAAAGTAAGGATCAAAACAGCTATGCCTGGAGCGGCATTTACAACCATACTGTGGATGCTTCTGTCATTTGGCGTTTCAAGCTACATCAATCTTGTGGGTATAAATACTTACATGTATGGAAGTCTTGCCAGTGTCATACTCCTTGCACTGTGGCTTTATATGTGTATGTATGTCATGCTGATCGGTGCGGAGATCAACAAATTCATGGATAACGGAATCCGTGGAATAAGGAGACGTGCACACAAGGCCGGGCGGAAGAAAAAACGTCTTGAGAAGAAGAAAAAGCGCGCAGAGAAGAAGCGGATGCGCCAGACCAGAATAGAACTCGTGGTGGATGCAGATGAATTTGACCAGGAGCTGGGGATGGAGAACGCTGAAGGCGTAATGGAAAATGAAAATCCGGATGTGAGTCCAGCCACTGAGAAAAAAGAGGTTGACTAACACCCGCCTGTAGGTATATTATCTCTACAGGCAGTGACGATGCAAAAGATGCGCATGTCGCCATCAGAGAGACCAGGTCAGCGGCTGAAAGCCCGGTCAGGTTAGAGTGCGTATTTAATTTCACATCAGAGCCATCATGGCTGAAGGATTGATGATATCTGCTGATCAGTTGACAGATATTGATTTGTGTAGGTTGTGGCGTGTGACGTGCGACAAACGTCTAATGAGAGTCAGACATATAGCACATATATATGACGGTGCATATAATGAATGTCTGGAATCAGGGTGGTAACGCGGATATAATTCGTCCCTAGTATGTAAAACATGCTGGGGACTTTTTTAGTGTATAAGTCGTTTTCAAAGCACGAGCAGTTTCATGCTTGCATGAAAAACTGCTCATGCTTTAGAAAACACAACAGAAATGAGCGAGCAGCCCGATAGGGCGGAGCGCGAATTACTGTAGGAATTGCGGGAGCCGAAGGCGGAGCAATTCCGAGACTTATACACTAAGCAGAACACTAAGTAGAAATGTATAAAAATTCCTAGAAATAGAAAAAGGAGAAATACGATGAAAGACAAGTTGGAAGCCATCAAGGCAGAGGCTCTTGCGAAGATCGAGAGCGCAGAGGTTGTATCGACACTTAACGATGTGAAGGTGGCGATACTCGGTAAGAAGGGAGAACTCACACAGGTTCTCAAATCAATGAAGGATGTTGCACCGGAGGATAGACCAAAGGTTGGTCAGATGGTAAATGAGGCACGTCAGGCCATCGAGACAGCACTTGATGAGAAGACAAAGTCCATCAACAGAGCACTCCGCGCTGAGAAGATGAAGAGAGAGACCATAGATGTAACACTTCCAGGTGTGAAGAAACTCACCGGACACAGACATCCAAACCAGATAGCACTTGAGGATCTGGAGAGAGTATTCATCGGCATGGGTTACGAGATAGTTGAGGGACCAGAGGTAGAGTATGACAAGTACAACTTCGAACTGCTGAACATTCCTGCAAACCACCCTGCAAAGGATGAGCAGGATACATTCTATATTACTGATGAGATCCTTCTGCGTACACAGACATCTTCCGTGCAGATAAGAACAATGCTTAAAAACAAGCCTCCTATAGCTATCATAAGCCCCGGACGTGTTTATCGTCCCGACGCTGTTGACGGCACGCACTCGCCTATTTTCCACCAGTGCGAAGGTCTTGTAATAGATAAGAATATCACATTCGGCGATCTTAAGGGTACGCTTGAAACGTTTGCTAAGCGTCTTTACGGCGACGATGTAAAGCTCCGCTTCCGTCCTCACCACTTCCCGTATACAGAGCCGTCAGCCGAGGTTGACTTACAGTGCTTCAAGTGCGGAGGCAAGGGCTGTCCGCTCTGCAAGGGCGAAGGCTGGATAGAGATGCTCGGTTCAGGCATCGTTCATCCGCAGGTACTTATCAACTGCGGAATAGATCCCGAAGAATACAGCGGTTTCGCTTTCGGTATAGGACTTGAGCGTATTGCTATGATGAGATATAACATAGACGATATGCGTCTGCTGTACGAGAACGATCAGCGTTTCCTCGCACAGTTCAGATAAGAGAATTCAGAAATACCGATAGGAATCGTAAAAGGAGATATTAACGTGGATTTATCAATGAGATGGCTTAACGACTATGTTAAAGCCGATATGCCAATAAAGGAATTCGTAGCGGATATGACGATGAGCGGTTCAAAGGTTGAAACCTATCATAAGATGTCCGATCCTATAAATAACGTGGTAGTTGCAAAGGTGCTGAAGCTGGAGCGTCACCCCGACAGCGAAAAGCTGTGGATATGCCAGCTTGACGCAGGCAGGGATGAGCCTGTGCAGATAGTTACTGCGGCGCAGAATCTGTTCGAGGGGGCTATAGTTCCCGCTTGTATGCACAACAGTACGATTGCAGACGGAACAAAGATCACAAAGGGCAAGTTGAGAGGCGTTGCAAGCAACGGTATGATGTGCTCTTATGCGGAGCTTGGCCTTACAAAGGATGATTTTGACTATCCCGTAGCAGACGATGGAATACTTATACTGAATAACGATCCCGATGTTGATTCTTTCAGAATGGGTATGGATATATGCGAGGCTTTACAGACAGACGATACTATAGTAGAGTTTGAGATAACGAACAACCGCCCCGACTGTCTTTCCGTACTCGGACGTGCACAGGAGGCAAGCGCAACGTTTGATATTC
>ERZ780076.955-NODE-955-length-10658-cov-5.171461_pt1 | contig 10658 bp, 9 predicted proteins | sample MGYA00511022_ERZ780076 | MGnify/ENA primary metagenome ERZ780076 (study PRJEB29588, sample SAMEA2148733) | human gut metagenome | biome: human gut; feature: human-associated habitat; material: faeces | place: Denmark | collected 2008/2010 ... | reverse complement strand
GGCTTGAACCTGGGACCTCCAGATTATGAGTCTGTTGCTCTAACCAACTGAGCTAAAAGCCCTACGCTGACCTGTACGCGGTCATTGTGGGTGCAAAGGTATGCAAGTTTGGGCAAACCGCCAAATTTTTTCACGGAAATGTGACTTAAAAACGTTAAAAACTGGTTCAAGACGATGGTTTCAGCGGTTTTCGGGCGGCGACTGGCGGCTTTCGAGCATGGCTATGATGCCGTCGCAGGCGTCTTCGATAAGGTCGAGTGCAAGCTCGAAGCCGTCGGGGCCGCCGTAGTACGGGTCGGGCACGGTGGCGTAGCCTGGGTGGCGCGTCATGAAGTCGGCTGCGCACATCAGCCTGGCGCGTTCCTCCCCGGTGCGTGCAAGACGTGAGAGGGCCTTCATGTTGTCGGCGTCCATGCCGAATATGATGTCGAAGCGCGTGAAGTCGTCGCGCCTTATCTGCCGCGCTATGCTGTCTATGCGGTATCCGCGGCGCGCCCCGTGGCGGCGCATGCGGCTGTCGGGCAGCTGCCCTTCGTGCCACGGGCCTATGCCGGCTGAGTCAACGGTGATGCCGGCGAAGCGCGGCCCCAGCTCTACGAGCTTCTTTTTCATTATGGCTTCGGCTGCCGGGGAGCGGCATATGTTGCCGAGGCATACAAACAATATGTTCATCCTTGATAATTATGAGTTAAGAATTAAGAATTAAGAGTTAAGAAAATATGCTTCTGACAATTGAGAACCAAGAATTTCAAGAAATATGCTTTGGGCACAGGCGGCAAAGGCATTTTTCTTAACTCTTAATTCTTCACTCTTAACTCCCTTATCACCCTGGCTGGGTTGCCTACGGCAAGGCAGTCGTCGGGGATGTCTTTCGTCACCACGCTTCCGGCTCCTATCACGCAGCGTTTGCCTATCGTAACGCCGGGGCATACTATCACTCCGCCGCCGAGCCACGTGTCCTCGCCTATGGTTATGGGGTATGCCGTCTCCACAGAGCGGCGGCGCATCACGTAGTCCATGGGGTGCTGCGGCGTGTACAGCTGGCTGTTGGGGCCGATGAGGCAGTTGTCGCCGATGGTTATCATGCCGCCGTCGAGCATCGTCACGTTGTAGTTTACAAACACGTTCCGGCCCATGCGTATGCCGTTGCCGTGGTCGCAGTGGAACGGCGGGCACACATAGCTGTCCTCCGGTATGCCGGGTATCAGGTCTTCTATGGCCTCGCGGTAGCCGCCGTCGTTTATCGTCATCGTGTTGAGCCGCGCGCAGGCGTCCTTGGCGTGCTTCAGGCTCGCGTAAATCTCCGGGTCGGAGAAGTCGTACAGCTCTTGGCTGCGCATTTTTTCAAATTCGGTCATCGTATTGTTTTTGCCGGCAAAGATAGTGAAAGGCGAGCGCAACGGCAAATGAAAAACGCAGTTTTTAAATTGACACTGCCGAGCCGCATCCTATCTTCGCGAAGCAAAGATAGTGAAAGGCGGGCGCAACGGCAAATGAAAAACGCAGTTTTTTAATTTGACACTGCCGAGCCTCCCACCCTCCCCCTTCATGTCCGTGCTGATTTGCAATCATGATTGCAAATCAGCCGTTTCCGGCTTGGAATGCCGGAGGTGGCCTTTCGCGCTTCGATATGTGCCGTTTTGCGATGCAAAATGCCGTTTTTTGCCGCTTAAAACGAGCCAAATTGCAAGTTAATTGATAATTAAGCAGTTAAGCGCGGCTTTATTAATCGCCCGCGGGTAAATTTGCTCACGACATTCAACCCGGCCCTCCAACGGCGCATACTCGCTTTTGGAACGCCGGGGCAAACATTAACCTAAAATTTAATATTGACGTAAAATGGGAAAAATCAAGAAATCTCTATTGCCGGGCGTATGCCTGCTGGCCATGAACCTTTTGTGCGTTGACGTTGCGGCGAAGGACATTTACTTGGCCTCGACGGGCAACGACTCGCAGGACGGCACCCAGCAGACCGCTCCCGTGAAAACCATCGGCAGGGCGTTGCAGCTCGTCGCCGACGGCGACGTAATCCACGTGATGGACATGATTGACGCCGAAAGCAAAACCACGGGCGGACAAAGCGTGCCGCTGGGCAAGAGCTTTACCATCGTGGGCGACACGCCCGGAGCCGGGCTTGACGGCGGCAACAACGGACGCATACTGCAAATGCGCAACGGCAACGCGGCCGACGACAACGTGAAGGTGGTAATGAGAGGACTTACCATACAGAACGGAGACGCACAATACGGCGGGGCGATGAGCATTGGCAACGTTAACGTCGAGTTCGACAACTGCAAGTTCGTAGGCAACAAGGCGCTTTATCAGGCCGGAGCGATACAGATTGAGGACATCAACGACAACTCTGTGACCAACGTCACGTTCAAGTCGTGCCTCTTCCTCTCCAACCGCTGCGACGGAGCTGGCGGCGCGCTCTACATCAGCAACAAGAAGACGGGAAGCGTGCTCAACGTCTCGATAATCAACTCCACGTTCTACAACAACACGGCAAAAACGGTAAGCGCCATCAGCTTCGCCGACGGCCTTGACACCGGCAGCAGCTTCGAACTCGTCAACGTGACCATAAAGAACAACATCTGGGACGAGGAGAACAGGGGCTGGGGCGGCCTGCGCTTCGGCAAGACCACAACTGCCGTAAAGAAGAAAATATACAACTGCATCATAGAAAACAACCGTTCGACACAGCATCCCGACCATACCAACGACATTGTATTCGACAACTACACGCCTGTGATTGGCGAAGACCTTGAAATGGCGAACAGCTACGTGGCGCGGCTATACACCTACGGCAGGGACGAAGCAGGAAACATAATCAACCTTGACCTGCCGAAGAAAAACCAATGCCTGATAAATTACGACCTCATAGACTACACCGGCCTTGCCACTCCCTACGACAAGTACATCGAGGAAATGGGCGCGCTGCCCATATATGAGGGCGAAGACGCCGCCACTGCAGGCGACGCGCAATACCTGCAACAGCTCGGCATCGACACCGACCAGCTCGGCAACAAGCGTCCGTTTACCGACGGAAAGTGCGCCGTGGGAGCTGTTGAGAAGACTATACCCTTCATTCCCGACCCGTCAAAAGAGCCTCATCACTACACACACATAATAATCAACGGCCAGAGCCTGTCAACGGGCCACCAGTCGTGGCCCGCAATCAGCACCGAAAACGTGCCGGGCAACTACATGATGGGCAGCCAGGTGTGGATAAACTACAGCAACTCCACCCGCGGCGAGCTTACCCCGCTGGTGAGCAAGGTGGCCGCGCCCTTCGTCAACGACCCCCACTCGCGCGTCGACAACAACCTGGCCGAATGTCCCGTAGTGGCTGCGGCCAACCACATCAAGAAGGCCAACCCCGGCATCGACCGCACCATAACCACATCGGTGGGCACCAGCGGCATGAGCATAGAGCAGCTGTCGAAGGAATCGGAGACTACCGTGCTCTACCAAGACTTCCTCTCCGCGCTGAACACCGCCATGCGGAACATGCGCAAAGAGAACTCCACTGTGGAGTGCCCGGCGATATTCTGGATGCAGGGCGAGTTCAACTACGACCCGAACCCCGACAAGGGACTGTATCCGGGAGTGCCCAACACTACATCGAAAAACGGCTACAAGGAGCTGCTCATAAAGCTGAAGAACAACATGCAGGACGATGTGGTGAGGAAATACGGCCAAAGCTACCGCCCCGTGCTCATCACCTACCAGACCGGCGCGCAGTATGTACGCGACAGCCTGTCGATATCGATGGCGCAGGTTGAGGCGGCCAACGAGTACGACGACATCTACTGCGCAGGCCCGGTGTACCAGATGCCCGACCGCGGAGGCCACCTCGACCCCAACGGTTACCGCTGGTACGGCGAGATGCTGGGCAAGGTCTACCAGCAGGTAGTCGTAGAGAAAAAGGACTTCAAGCCGCTGCAGCCCGTCCTGATAAAGCGCGGCAACAAGGCGAACCAGGTCATAGTGAAATACCACGTGCCCTGTCCGCCGCTGAAGTTCGACACCAACCTGCTGCCCGAAATACAGAACTACGGCTTTGCAGTGTACACGGGAGCTTACAACAGCAAGCAGCGCGAGGTCATATCAAGCGTGGAAATCACCGCCGACGACGAGGTGACAATCACCTGCAACAACTCGCTCGCAGGCAAGGAGCTGCACATCATGTACGCAAGCAACAACGTCAACTCGGTTGAAACGATACCGAGCGTCAACAAAGACGCAACAAACGAACGCGAAAAGGCTACCTGGGGCCACAACGGACACGGCAACCTGCGCGACAGCGACCCGGCAAAGGGCTTCTACACCTACGTAGACCTTGACGCGAAAAACCCCGACGGCACGTTCGTCTACGACCACGACGCGGGCACGCCGAGCCTCCGTCCCAACTATGAACAGAAGGGAGAGGACGGCCAGCCGCTGTACGGCAAGCCCTATCCGCTCTACAACTTCAGCGTGGCCTTCTACTACCGGATTGGCGCGGAGCAAAACGAATGGGACACTACGGGCATCAATGACACCGTAGTCAAGGCGGACTGCACCGACAACAACTATTACAACCTCAGCGGACAGAGGATAAACAAGCCTGAAAAAGGCTTGTTTATCCACAAAGGAAAAGTTGTTTTAAAGAAATGATTTAGGAGTTAAAGTCAAATGATAAGGAGTTAAAGGAGTTAAAGGAGTTAGCACTCGCTTCGCTCGTTAGGAGTTAAAGTCATTACCTTTGTCAACAAGCGTAAAACCATTGGCAAGGCATTTGACTTTAACTCCTAACGAGCGAAGCGAGTGCTAACTCCTTTAACTACTTTAACTCCTTATCATTTCCTCCCGAAATCCGCCGGGATGTCGCCCCACGAGCGCGTGTCCCACTGTATGACGGGCACGCGGAAGGGGTGCGTCTTGAGCCATGTCTCGGCGCGGAGGATTATATTGTGCAGCTGCGCCGTCTGCGCGTTGCGCTCTAATTTGGTCTTGCACTGCATCTTCCTGACCCACGTCATCGCCGTGAAGCTGTCGCTGTAGATTGTCTTGCGCAACCCTTTCTGCTCCATAAGGGCGAGGGCGTGGACGATGGCGAGAAACTCCCCGATGTTGTTAGTGCCGTAGACGGGGCCGAAATGGAACACCTGCGCCCCCGTGGCAAGGTCGATGCAGCGGTACTCCATCTTGCCCGGATTGCCGCTGCACGCCGCATCCACGGCCCACGCATCGGCCGAAACTTCCGGCGGAAGAGGCAAAACGGTGTCGTTCCTATAGTCCGGTGGATTATTTAATTCATAATTCATAATTCACAATTCATAATTGGTCGGGTGTTTTCATTCGTTCTTTAATCATTCAACAACGAAGTGTTTTCTTTTGTTTTCTTCACTATCGAAGTGAGGATTTTCAATAATTCAACGCAGTCTGTGAGCATACTTTCCGCCTGTGAGACGGAAATATACTCCGCATCGCGCAACAATTCAATCCAATATTCGGTTTCGCTGGCTTCCTTCAGGGCTATGTTCAGCTTTGTCGTGAAGTCGGGACGGGTCTGCGCACGCAATGCCTCACGCACGTTAGCGCCTATGCTTGTGCCGCTCCGAAGAAGCTGTTTGCCTATCACATAGTTGCCGTCGCGACTGCAAAGAAACTTGTACAGCTTGACGCAACGCAGACTGAAAGCATAGCTCTTTTGAACAATTATATTGTCATCCTTACTCCTAACCAGCCCAATTATGAATTATGAATTGTGAATTATGAATTGAAAAATTACATTCTCTCGGGCATCTCGATACCTAACAGGGCCATGCCGTTCTTCAAAGTCTTTGCCACATTGGCTGCAAGGACAAGCCGTAGCACTTTCTCCCCGTCGCTGTCGGCGCCGAGGATGCTGTAGTCATGGTAGAACTGGTTGAACTCCTTGGTCAGCTCGTAGCAGTAGTTGGCTATGCCGCTGGGGCTGTAGTCCGTGCCGGCCTGGCGCACGGCGGCGCCGTATTCGGCCATTTTCTGTATCAGTTCGGTCTCCTTCTGGTTCACGGGATACGTGCCGTCGAGCATCGCGGGCAGGCTGACGCCCTGCTCGGCGGCCTTGCGCATGATGCTGCGTATGCGTGCGTAGGTGTACTGGATGAACGGGCCGGTGTTGCCGTTGAAGTCGATTGACTCCTCGGGGTTGAACAGCATGTTCTTCCTTGCGTCGACTTTCAGGATGAAGTACTTGAGCGCGCCCATGCCAACGATGCGTGCCACGTTCGAGCGTTCCTCCTCTGTCATGTCGCTGAACTTGCCTAATTCCTCGCTCGTCTGCCGCGCGTCCTTAATCATTTCGGCAATGAGGTCGTCGGCGTCAACCACCGTTCCCTCGCGGCTCTTCATCTTTCCGTTGGGCAGCTCCACCATTCCGTAAGAGAAGTGTACAAGCTCCTTGCCCCACTTGAAGCCGAGGCGGTCAAGCAGGATTGACAGAACCTGGAAGTGGTAGTTCTGCTCGTTGCCCACAACGTAAATCATCTTGTCTATCGGGTAGTCGTTGAAGCGCATCTCGGCGGTGCCTATGTCCTGCGTCATATAGACCGACGTGCCGTCCGAGCGGAGCAGCAGCTTCTGGTCGAGGCCCTCGTCCGTGAGGTCTGCCCACACGCTGCCGTCGTCCTTGCGGAAGAAAAGCCCCTTCTCCAAGCCCTCTTCCACCTTGGCCTTGCCTTTGAGGTAAGTCTGCGACTCGTAGTATATCTTGTCGAAGCCTACGCCGAGCGCTTTGTACGTCTCGTCGAAACCGGCGTACACCCATGAGTTCATCTTCTCCCACAGTGCACGCACTTCCGGGTCGCCCTGCTCCCATTTCACGAGCATCTCGTGGGCTTCCTTGATGAGCGGAGCCTCTTCCTTGGCTCGCTTCTCGGCCTCCTCGCCGGTCATTCCCTCAGCTGTGAACTTGGCCGTAAGCTCTTTCACCTCCTCGCGGTAGTGCTTGTCAAAGGCCACGTAGTAGTCGCCGATGAGGTGGTCGCCCTTCTTTCCGCTCGTCTCGGGCGTCTCGCCGTTGCCGTATTTCAGCCAGGCCAGCATCGACTTGCAGATGTGTATGCCGCGGTCGTTAACGATGTTGGTCTTCACCACGCGGTTGCCGTTGGCCTGCATTATCTGCGCCAGGCTCCAGCCTAAGAGGTTGTTGCGCACGTGGCCGAGATGGAGCGGCTTGTTGGTGTTGGGCGACGAGTATTCAATCATCACCAGCGGAGCGTCGTCCGCGGCCTTCACTTCGCCGTAATGCTCGTCGGCGTTGATGTCTGCGAGCAGCGACAGCCATGCCTGTGGCGACACAACGAGGTTAAGGAAACCCTTTACGACGTTGTAAGATGCCACCGCCGGATCGTTCTCAACCAGCCACCGGCCCATGTCCTCCGCCGTGTCCTCCGGCTTCTTGCGCGAAGTCTTCAGCAGGGGGAACACCACCAGTGTCAAGTGTCCCTCAAACTCGCGCTTCGTCTTCTGCAACTGTATCATCTTTTCGGGCACTTCCTGCCCGTAGAGCGCCTTCACGGCGGCCTGCGCCGAGCGGCTTATCTGATTAGCAATATCCATCTTGTGCAAATTAAGAGTTAAGAATTAAGAATTAAGAAAGTTTCTTTTTAGCGCGTGCAAAATTACGAAAAAACACTGACATACAGCGATTTCGGAGTGAAAAATCATCGCCTTGCCGCCGCCTCCGCCCGCTTTCCGCGCAACGCGCTGTGGCACAGGGCGTTGCAAGAAGCCGCCTTTTGCAATGCAAAAAGCCGCCTTCCACGCGGTGGAAGGCGGCATATCGCGAGGCAAACGATGGCAGGCCGGAAACACGTCAGAGGCCGGGCGCGGCACGCCTCAACTGCTCCACGTAGCCGTCGATGAGCCTCATCTGCGACGGTATGTCGATGCCCTGGGGGCACTTCGGCGCGCATTGTCCGCAGCCTATGCAGCGGGCGGCCTGCCAGTCGGAATTGTAAGCGGCGGCGTGCCTCCAGTCGACATAGTTGAGCTGTATCTGTACGAAGTCCCAATGCACCGCGGGGTGCATACCGAGCACCTTGTCGAACACATCTATGTCGCCGTGGAACGACCACCCGAGGTGCCTTATCCGCCCCTTGTCGCGCTCCCCGAGCAGGAAATCCAGCATGCCGTTGTCCATGAAACGCCTGTTGAACATCTCCATGCCTCCCCCTCCGATGGCGTGGAGCAGGTAATAGTCGATGTAGTCAACCTGCAAGTCGGCGAGCGAACGGCGGTACATGGCCGTCATGTTCTCACGGGACAGGTCGGCGTCGGCCGACATCTTCGTGGCTATGAAATACCGCTCCCGCGGATGGCGCTTCAAGGCCGCCCCCGTAACTTTCTCCGACCAGCCCTGGCTGTACACCGGGGCGGTGTCGAAATAGTTTACGCCGTGGGTGATGGCGTAGTCAACGAGCCGGTTTACCGCCTCCTGGTCAACAGGGTTTCCGTCTTCGGCAGGCTCCCGTCGCTGCGGCCACCGCATGCAGCCGTAGCCCAGCAGCGACACCCCGCGCCCCGTCTTGGGGTCGGTGCGGCAGGTCATGGTCCCTCCGGGCGCGTCGGCGTCGGCCTTTCCTCCGCCGCACGATGCCAGCCCCGCGGCCGCTCCGGCAAGTCCCAGCCGCCTGAAGAACGCCCTGCGCGTAATCTCCGCGCCTTTTGATTTGTTTGCCATATCGTAGTGGTTTACATGTTCTTATTCCTGTATTCGATGGGAGTCATGCCGGTATTGCTTTTGAACAGGCGGCTCATGTGCTGCGGATACTCGAAGCACAGGCTGTGGGGTCTCCCGCCCTGCGGGTGGCGCGGGGTGATGATGGACAGTGCATCTGCGCCCAGCTCCTTGGCACGCTCCACCAGGCAGGCGTGGATATGCTGCCGGGCGTTCATGCCCGTCTGTACGCGCAGCATGTCGCTGAGGTAATGGGGCGACATGTTCAGCTCACGGGCTATGGCGGCCACCGATACGAACCCCTTGCGGCGGTCGCCTATGTGCTTCCTGAAAGCGTCTCTCACTCGCACAACGATGTCAGGCTCGGCGGTGCGGCGCGTATGGAACTGCCGCTCATAGAAGCGTTCCGAATAGTTGAGCAGCACGTCAAGCTGCGAAACGATGATGGCCTGCGTGTGCCCGTCGACGGCCTGGCGGTATTCGTCCTCGATGTTCGCCATTATGCCTTCAACCACATGCCGCTCGCCGTCCGACAGGTGCAACGCCTCGTTCACCTCATAGGAAAAGAATTTCAGCCCCTCAATCTTCCTCCCCAGCGGATGCCTGCGTATGAAGTCGGGATGAAAGGCCAGCATCCACCCCCAGCGGCCGGCGTTGCCGGCGCTTTCGTCCCAGCTGTGGAGCTGCCCCGGGGCGAAGAAGCTCATCGAGCCGCTTGAGAAATCATAATCGCGCCAGCCATACCTCGCATTGCAGGTTGTGCCGTCCTTCACCACCATGGAGTAGAGGTCGAGCCGCACGGGCTTACCCACTGGAACGTAATCCCTCACCTCCGACAGGCGGCAGACGCTGAACAGGGGATGGCGCACGGGAGGACATCCGAACAGCGAGGCGTATTCCTCAACCGTGCCTACCGTGATAATGTCGTCGTCATGTAACTTCATCGCGTTGAAAAACAGTCAGTATGGCAGCAAGCTACGGCTGCCGCTGCAAAAGTAACACAAACCTGCCTTACGCCGGTTAACCGAAAAGGAAAAAATGTTATACGTAAAGGAGAAAACCGTAACATGCCGGCCTGCAGCACGAATTGCCGCCACCGGCACGGCGGAAGGGGCGCGAAAAGGCCGGAAGGGGCGGCGCGGCGCGTTGCCGCGGCGTTCCTTCCGGCCTGTGGCGTGTGACCTGCGTGACGGCAGGCGTTATTTCCTTACGAACTTCTTGCTCATGCGCGTGCCGTCCTTGGCCGTGGCAACTACGATGTATATGCCGCGCCCGAGGTTGGCCGTGCTGACGTACTGCGACATGCGCGACGACGAGACGAGCTTTCCGCCCACGGTGTATATGCGGAGCGAGGCCATGTCGCCGTACACTATCAGCGCGTTGTCAAGCTGGTACATGTCGAAGCCCGACCGGCCCGCGTCGGTGCCCGTTATGCCCGAACTTATGTCCTTGTAGGCTTTTATGGTGAGGTCGGTCAGCCAAAGGTCGCCGCTGTTCTTCTCGTTTGTTATCCTGACAACTATCTGCCTGTTGTCGGTCTTCCCTATGATGTCGGCTATGTCAACGGCAGTCGTGCCCTTCTTGATGTCTTTCTTGGCAGTATGCGCCTCGTCATCGTCGGCGTAACGCCACTCGACGGCTACCGTGCGGCTGCCCGTGCAGTACATGTTCGACTTCAGTCCGGCCAGGCTCGGCAGCGTGAACTCTATCCACCCCGTCTTAGGTATGCGGTATGCGCCGTATGAACCGGTGTAGTTGTCTGCGGCGGCTTCGGGGTAATGGCGCTCCGTGTCGCCGTCCTTGCCGTTGTATGTCGGGTCTACGCCTTGGTTCGTCAGCTCCGAGTCGCCGCTTATGTACTGCGCCACGTAGTCGGCAATCTCGGCGTCCTGGAACAGATATTCGTTCACGAGGATGTCCGTCTCCGTTCAGGCCCCCCCTCCGGCGC
>ERZ780076.954-NODE-954-length-10662-cov-2.130574_pt1 | contig 10662 bp, 9 predicted proteins | sample MGYA00511022_ERZ780076 | MGnify/ENA primary metagenome ERZ780076 (study PRJEB29588, sample SAMEA2148733) | human gut metagenome | biome: human gut; feature: human-associated habitat; material: faeces | place: Denmark | collected 2008/2010 ... | reverse complement strand
TTCGCTCTCCGCTTCTGTCAGTTCTCCATACATATATGGACCGTCCGGCAGCTCACACAGCTTTTTCACTTCCACCAGTTTTTCCAGACACCCTTGCAGGACACGGCTCACACGCTCTGCCAGATATTGTCCGTAATCACTGTGCAGCAGGGCATCCAGATCTCCCGCCGCATAATCGTTTTTACGCTCTTCCAGCCATTCTGCGGGCCAGGGAAAACTTCCGGCATAGCGGGACAGGTTCAGGATATGCTGTTCCAGCACGCTCTCTCTGCCGCCGGGGCAGAAATATTCCACACAGGTGTGGAAACGTTCCCGTGCCTCCCGGGATGGGTCCTCGCTGTCACGTTTTCCCGGAACCTCTTCCGCAAAATCATTCCCTGACGCTTTCTCCGGTATCATCGCTCCGCTGTCACGGTTTTCCCGGGACGTCGGAACATCATCCGGAACAAATTTCCCAGCATAGGCATCCTCCAGCAGCTGTCCCAGCACCTCCTGCTGCAACAGCTTGATCTCACCCTCGTCTGCCACACGGAAATCCGGATCCAGACCGATCTCATTAAAATGATTCCGGATCAGGAACAGGCTGAAGCTGTCGATCGTGGTGATCTGGGCATTGTGTAACAGGGCGGACTGCTTCTGGATATGGTCGTTCCCCGGATCCGCTTCCAGTCTGGCGGCGATCCCGGCTGCGGATCACTCCCGCCAGCGATCCGCTCCCGCATCTCCGCAGCCGCCGCATTGGTGAAAGTCACGATCAACAGGCGGTCAATGTCCGCCGGATGCTCCCCCTCACAGATCATACGGATGATACGCTCTACCAGTACCGCCGTCTTACCGCTTCCCGCGGCCGCCGATACCAGAATGTTGCTGTTATGCAGTTCGATTACCTTTTGCTGTTCCGGGGTAAAATTCATTCCCATACGCTACCTCTGTTCCTGTTTCTTTTCTCCTGTTGCCGTCCTGTTCCTCCGGGCAGCGGGTGCTTTCTCTTCGAGCTTCCTGTCAGGCACACACTCCCGCCGGGCACCCTTTGCCCTAAGCTTCCACGGTCTTCTGCATCCGCTGCATCAGCGCCTGCTTATCCAGATCTTCCAGCTGTCTCTTCTCATAGCCCGGAATACTGCCATCGAAACCGCAGACCTTTTTATAGGCGCAATAAGTACAAGCCTCTTCATTGCCTTTCTCATAGGGATTGGCTGCTATTTTTCCGTCCAGGATCTCCCGCCCGATGCTGCGGATCTTGGCATCTACATAAGAAGATATCAGCTGCATCTCCTCCCGGCTTAAGACACCGGATCTGGCACTGAAGCTTCCATCCTTTTTCTTCTCCACCGGAATGACCACAGACTTATCCTGCATATAGCGGTCCAGACGCTCCACGACCTCAGGATCACTGTTTACTACACCGTTCATACGAAGCTTTGCAAGGATCTGTTCATTGATCTGCTCATCCGTGAGCTCCACCGGTGTCTCTATGGTGGGATCATCGATGTGATAATACAGAAGTGCCGCCGGAACGATCTCCTTGTCCGGATGCTTTCGGCTCTCCATCTCCATGGCTGCATTCATATATACCACCAGCTGCAACTGCAGACCGTAATACAATGCCGCCAGATCAAATTTCCGGTTGCCGGACTTATAATCAATGACCTTGACGTAGACATGCTCTGTATCTTCCGACACATCGATACGATCGATCCGTCCCTGCAAATGCATCTTCTCGTCCTCAGACAGATCCACATGAATGCTGTCCAGATCCTCCGCAAACCGGAAAGAAAGTTCATAATCATCTGGCTGGAAACTGCCCTGTTTCAAATGTTTCTGCAAGGTCAGCACTGTGCGGGTCAGGATCCTGCTCATGCGGGTAATGGCATATTCATTCCGCGCAGAGCTGTATAATACCGTCTCCCCGTAGGTTGCCGCATAGGCTTCCACGGATTCTTTGACGGCTTTGGCTGCAAAATCCTCCGTAAAATCCCACCATGTCAGGTTGGATTCTGCAAGTTTTCCTGCAAAGTTTTCCAGTACTGCATGATATACCGTACCCATATCCGAAGCCTCGAAGCCGAATTCTTCCCGTTCCTGCAGGGAAAGACCATATTGCAAAAAGTGTCTGCAGGCACAGGCAGCATAAGTTTCCAGACGGCTGACACTGTTTTCCAGCTGCTGTCCGTACAATGCTCTGGCCACGATCCTGGATAGACCGCTCTCCCTGTATCTGCGAAATGCCGCCCGGGTCAGCAGGTCTCTGCCAGCCGCATCCGCCTCGGAGGCAGGGTACAGGAGATAGAAGTCCTGCCTCTCTTCTTCCGGCAGGGTTCCTTCCACATATTCCCGCAGTTCCTCCGCCAGATATCTGGCACCTTCCTGTCTGCCCTCGATCTGTTCCAGTCGGCTGCGGTTCTGGGGATACTCCACGCTCATTGCCGGGAACAGCTTCCGCACCGTATCGATCAGGTAGGAAGGTCTTATGCCCTTTCCTTCACTGTTTACCTTGGCATAGGACAGATACAGCTGTTCTGAGGGCTTGGTCATATTCAGATACAGATATAATCTCTGGATATACATCTGCTGTCTCGGGCTGGGTGCCATCTCTGTCCCGGATTCAATCAGGAATTCCCGATCCATATCCGAAATGATCCCGCCCTTGGAAGCATTTTTCGGAATATTTCCGTCATTGACTCCCAGGAAAAACAATACCTTCACCTGTTTCAGACGGGTTCGCTCCATATCGCCCACCACGATACGATCCACGCTCTGAGGGATCGTACCGACAGTGATCTCGCCGAAACCGGCCTCTAAAATATCCGCAAATTCCTGTCTGGAGATTTCTTCCTCTCCCAACAGTTCATAGACCTGATCCAACAGATCCATGACCAGCCGGTAAATCTGTGCATACTCTCTGGCTCTGGATAAGTCTCCCTCTTTTTCAAACTGCTGCTGATAGTTCAAAAGCTTTTGCTGCACCTGATTCTGTTCCAGGAAATCGTACAAATGGCTGACATAGTCTCCAGCCTTTTCCCGGCTTCCCATGTGCAGAATCTCCACCGCATCCATGAACTGTTGCCGGATACGGTTCAGACGCTCCATGGTCTTCTCTTCCGCCTGTTCGCTCCCCTCCGCATTTCCCTGCAGTTCTTCCGTTCTGCGGGTAAACAGACGGCTATAGGTCCGATAGCCTCTCGCCCCGGTGCGGATCACATAGTTTTCCAGCTCATCAATCTCTTCTCTGGAAATATCCGCCATGCCGCTGCGCAGAAAATGAAACACCGTATCATAGGAAAAATCCTTAATATACAGCTGCAATGCGCTCTTGATATATTCGATCATGGGATTCAGCACGATCCCTCTGGTACGGTCCAGGAAACATGGGATCTCCAGCTGTCCGAATTCTGTTTCTACATAGGAAGCGTATCCTTCCAGATCTCCGATGACCACGGCAATGTCCCGGTAGGTCATCCCCTGCTCTCTGATCAGGTGCCGGATGTACAGCGCTGTCTGGTGGACTTCCTCTCTGGGGGAAAGGGCTTCAAACATATGGATCTCTTGCTGTTCTCCCGCATACGGTTCATACTGATACCGGAACAGATTCTGTTCCAGATAGTGTAATGCCGGTGCCTTGGCGAAGCGATTGGGCCCCCCCTTGACAAAGAGATCCTCTCCCCGCTCTACCTCTGCCTCCGCTGCCAGCTTTTCCAGATCCGCCACCGTCTTCTTGCTCAGATGGAACAGCTTCTGTTCACCATCCATTTTATACGGATCCTCTCCCACTCCAATGGTCACGGTAACGATGGTCTCTGCGCACACACGCATCAGTTCCTGGATCAGCCGGTTCTGTATGGGAGTAAATCCCGTAAAGCCGTCAAACACCACTACACTGCCCTTTAAGATCTTTGATTTGGACAGGGATCTGCGCAATACATCCAGTGTCTCCTCGGTGGTGATAAAATGATCCCTGATATAATTCTGAAAGCCCCGGTACAGAGTCTTTAAGTCTTTCAGTTTCATGGCCAGCGCGCCACGTTTCTGTGCACTGGTGATCAGCTTGTCCATATCCTGTGTGCTGATACCGTATTGCATGAACTCGGAGATCGCACTTTTCACCTCATGGATATAGCCCTGCTTGTGCAGGAGACTTCCCATGGCCGGAAGCTGTTCCTTCAGATCCGCCGCCACTTTTTGCAGCACCAGGCTTTTGCCGGTGTCATCCAGTACCGGCATCTCTTTGGTCCCCACTTCCTCCAGAATGCGGTGGCTGAGTCGGCCGAAGCTCAGGACATCGATATTCAGGATGCCATCCCGGTCACTGCGCATGACCAGATCCTTCTGGGTCTGCATGGTGAACTGATCCGGCACAATGATCAGGAAATTCCTGCCCGGTTCCTCTGCCGCCCGCTGCATGATCTCTTCATAGATTCTGTGGCTTTTGCCCGACCCGGAAGGGCCAAAACAGAAACGTAAGCTCATAAGTCTCCTCCGTTATGCTGTCCGTTTATTTCAGATCCAGTTCAATGGGACAATGATCCGATCCCAAAATTTCCGTGTGGATCTTCGCATCCGCCAGCCGGTCTTTCAGACACTCCGATACCACGAAATAATCAATTCTCCATCCGGCATTTTTTGCTCTCGCCTGGAACATATAAGACCACCAGGAATACACCCCGGTCAGGTCCGGATAAAAATAGCGGAACGTATCGATAAATCCGTTCTCCAGTACCTTCGAAAAGCAGGCTCTCTCTTCATCAGTGAAGCCCGCATTGCCACGGTTGGTCTTCGCATTTTTCAGGTCGATTTCCTGATGCGCCACGTTCAGGTCTCCCGCATAGATCACCGGCTTTTTCTCTTCCAGCTTCTTAAGATACGCCAGGAAATCCGCTTCCCACTGCATGCGGTATTCCAGTCTCGTCAGCTCTCTCTGGGCGTTCGGCACATAGACTGTCACAAAATAGAACTCCGAATACTCTGCAGTGATCACCCGGCCCTCATGGTCGTGTTCCTCCACGCCGATGCCGTAAGTCACCTGTATGGGCTCTTCCTTTGTAAAAATTGCAGTGCCGGAATAGCCCTTTTTCTCTGCGTAATTCCAATACTGATGATATCCGGGCAGATCCAGTGCGATCTGTCCCTCCTGCAATTTTGTCTCCTGCAAGCAGAAAATATCTGCATCCGTTTCCTGAAAGAAATCCAGGAATCCCTTCTGCATGCAGGCTCTCAGCCCGTTCACATTCCATGAAATCAGTTTCATATTTTCCCTTTCCTGTCAGTCCTACTGTTATTATCTATATTTTTTGTCCCATTTTCAGGACACCATCTGCAATCTAAATAATTTATCACCGGAAGTCACATCTTTTTAATCTTCTACCAGATTATGGTACATCACATGGATATCCTCGTAGACACCGTCCTTATTGAGGAAGCCTCCCGGAATAATGCCCAGATCCACGAATCCCAGTCTCTGGTATAGATGGAACGCATGGATATTGGAAGCCACCACCGCATTGAACTGCAATACGCGGTAACCGTTTGCTTTTGCCTGCTCCAGACAGTCTTTTACCAGCAGTTCGCCGATATGCTCTCCCCGGCAGGCTCTGTCCACTGCATAGCTGGCATTGGCGATATGCCCTACTCTGCCGATATTGTTGGGGTGCAGAATATATAGTCCCTTCACATTGCCCTGTTCATCCTCTGCCACAGCACTTACCGTCTGTGCGGCAAAAAATTCTGCGGCCTCTGCCCCTGTCAGTCCTTCCTCCTGAGGAAATGCCACGCCATCCTCTACCACCTGATTCCAGATTTCTGCCATTCTTGCTACATCTTTTGCTTCAAATTTTCTGATTGTTATCATTTTGTCTGCCTATTTCCTAATTTGTCTTATGCCATCTTATCCCGGTCATAATTTTTATCCGCTTTTCTGTCATCTATTCGTTCTATCCGCCGTGCTTTTCCATCCATTCACATTCCTTCCGGGCAGCCTTCAGAGACGCTTCGTACCCTTTCAGGATCTCCATAAGTCTCTGTACATCGATGATGCCGCTGGCTTTATTTTCCGGGTGATCCATCCATGGATGCTGTTTTTCTGGCGGATAAATATTTTCTATGGTATTTTCCCCGATCCGATACCATTTCTTCTGATAGCAGATCGTGTTGTCCGCCGGGTTTAAAAAGGTTTCCAGTTCCGTCAGTGGATAGGTCTCTGCCGGTGTACGAGGATTACCTTCCAGACCTCTCACGGCAGTGACCTTCACAGTCCCACCCTCCGGTACTACACACAGCCACATGGGCTCTGCCGGTTTTTTCCATAATTTATCCAGTATAAAGTTCAACGGTCCCAGTAACAGGATCGTCATGAAAACCGCCAGCGCTCCCGTCAGTTCCGGAATCCAGTCACCCCACAACAGCATCTGGAACAGCAGATGGTCACTCTCCCGCACACCCCAGCACTTCATCACTACCAGCACGGTTGCTACCATATAGATCAGTATAGTGATCAGGGCAAACGGCATCAGTACTTTTTCTTTTTTCATGCCCCATGCGGCATAAGCCTTGCATTCATCGTCCGTAAAAAGCACGGGCAGTTCATAGCTCTCTGTCATGCTCCGCTTCTCCCTCTTTTGCTATTCTCCGAGAATAATATGCAGGAACCGCTTGTCCAGCATCAACGTCCGGTTCCAGGGATTCAGGATCACACCCTCGATATCATCGGCAGTCAACGTCATGCGGAACAGCTGCTCCATATCCGTGAGAAAAGTGGACATTACGCTGCCGCTTCCCTTTAATTCTTCCTCAAATCCGGTGAAGGCCGACCACCATTTTTTCCCATCGGAGGTCTGCACCGCCTGCAGGCGCATGGCAGTTCCGGCGGCCTGTGTCACCGCTTCCTGCACATCTGCTGAGGGCGGTTCCACCGCCACGATAAGCTGTCCCTGCTCCCGCATACGTCTGCGCACCACCGTCAGAGCATGAGCCAGAAGTTCTTCTGTCGGCTCCTGCTGTAATGCCAGAATTGCCTCCTCTATTTTCTCATTTCCCTGTAAACCTTTATCTTTCTTTTCGTCCATAACCGTAATGTTGTCCTTTTTAATTGTAGTCGTTAAATCACTTCATCCTATTTCCCATGTCCCTTGCGCAATCTTGTATGCAATCTGTCGAATTCCATAAGAGCCACAGGCAACACAGCTTATGCCTATGCCCATCATACCATAAATGCCTCCGCAATTCCACTCACGTTTCCCTCCAGAAGCCGTCTTTTCCTTGACAGTGGGGGTATTCGTTGCTAACATGAACCTGAGCGTTTGATGCTTAGAAATGAGGATAATTATGGATACTTTTGACCCGAAGCACATTTACAGCGATGCCGCAAAGCTGGCTCGTCTGAAAGATAAAAAGCTTTTCCTGTTCGATATCGACGGCACCATTGCCGTAGGCGATACCTTGTATGAGGGAAGTGCGAATCTTCTCCGCTACATTCAGGCCATCGGCGGCAGGGCTTATTACATTACCAACAATTCCACAAAAAGCGGACTGGACTATGTGAAAAAATTCTACGATGCATTTCACCTGGACAGCACGGAGGATCATTTCATCACCTCCGGCTATATGACGCTGCGTTTTCTGAAGGAAAATTATGCAGAGAAAAAAATCTTCGTACTGGGAACTGCTTCCTTTGTGGCGGAACTGCGAAAGAATGGCCTCTGGGTAACCGAGGTCTGCGAGGACGGCATTGACTGCGTGGTCGTTGCCTATGACAGTGAATTAAATTATGCAAAGCTTACCGAAGTCTGCAAGGTTTTATTCACCCAGGATGTTCCTTTCTACGGCACCAACCCGGATTTGCGCTGCCCCATCGACTTCGGCTTTATCCCCGATTGCGGTGCCATCTGCGACATGATCACCGCCACCACAGACAAACAGCCCATCTATCTGGGCAAGCCCAGCAAAGAGGTCGTAAAGCTTTGCCTTGAAGTCTCCGGCTTCACTCCCGAGGAGACTCTGGTGGTTGGCGATCGTCTGTACACCGATATTGCCTGCGGCATCAACGGTGGTGTGGACACCTGTGTTCTCTTCACCGGCGAGGCACAAAAAAAGGATATTCTGACTCCCGAGGGGGAGCCGAATACCCAATATCTGCCGGACTATGCTTTTGAAAATGTGCAGGAATTATTAAATGCCTGCCAGGGTGAAATAAATTTTAAATAGCTCTCTTCACGACACCGATTCCCAACGGATAAGGTCCGGTGTGTACGCCAATGGTGGCACCGATCTGGAAGATGGGAATGGTGTCGATGTCGTATCCCTTTTCTTTCAGTCTGCCTGCCAGTCTGTCGCGGAACTCCACGGCTTCTTCACTATCGTAACCATATCCCACGCAGACGGTGGAAGTGGCCATATCTGCCTTTTCCTCTGCAAAATATGCTAACAGCAGATCGATATTTTTATCTACCGTCTTGCGACGGCTTCTGCCGATACCGGAGGGGAAGATTTCTCCCTCTTTTAAGGTAATGATGGGCTTGATGCCAAGCAGGCTGCCGGCCACGCTGGCTACTTTGCCGATACGTCCGCCGTGCTTTAAATATTCCATATTTCCTACGGTGAAAAAGATTCTGCCGGAGCTCTTGATCTCATTCAGGCGATCGATACTCTCCTGGTAACTCTTCCCCGCATCTCTAAGGCGTACCGCTTCCAATACATAGATGCCCTGCAATACGGTATTCACAGTAGAGTCGCAGACATAAATCTGTGCATTGGGATATTCCTCTTCCAGGATCGCTTTTGCATTCAGAGCAGACTGCATGGAGCCGCTGAACTTGGTTGTGATACAGATGCAGATGATGGGAATTCCCGCCTTGACAAAAGGAAGAAATGCATCTACATAATCCTGCACGGAAGGCATGGAAGACTTCGGATATACATCCGGGTGATCCACCATTTCCTGATAGAACTCACGGACACCGATCTCTATCATTTCCTTCTGGTATTTCCCCTCTTCAAAAGATACATAAAAAGGAACTACCGTAATGTCTTTTTCTTTGGTCATCTCCATGGGAAGATCACAGGAACCGTCTGATATAATATGAAATGCTTCGCTCATTCTCGCATACACCTTTCTACTTGTTTGCAGAGTTTAGCTTACCACGTTGTGGAGTAAAAAGCAATGAGTTTTTGTTATTATATTTCATTTCGTGGTGTTTTATGCTGTTTTATGTAGTTTTTATAACTATATGTATGAAAAATCCGAATTACGCGATATTTGTCGATGAAAGTTTGTCAACCGACATACGGCATTCGTTGACAATGGGCAGTTCTCTCGATATACTTGAGTTGTTAACCATTCATTCCCCCGGTTAACATTTTCTGCAGGAATGACCCCCTTTCATTCTTTGCAAACCCAAAAAACAGCCCGGCAGGATCTCCTGTCGGGCTGCGTTATTGTCTTCTATTATTCCTATCTTTATATGGAGTAATCCAGATTCTCCAGGCGCTTGTTCCGTCGTTCCACCAGATCCGCAATGGTGACTCCGTCCACTACCTTGTTCACTGCATCATACAATTCCTGCCATACCTCCAGAGTCTCACAGGTATCACATCGTTCGCAGATGTCAGCGCCTTCCTCCAGACATGCCACCGGGGCCAGTGAGCCTTCCGTCAGTCGTAAGATCATTCCTACGGTAAAATCTGCCGGATCCTTGGCAATACGATAACCGCCCTGGGCACCACGGACGCTTTTTACATAACCTGCCTTGTTCAAAACAGCAATGATCTGCTCCAGATACTTTTCGGAAATCCCCTGTCTGGCAGCAATTTCTTTTACCTTGATACACTCTCCGTTGTTGTTCAATGCCAGATCCAGCATGACACGTACTGCATATCTTCCTTTGGTTGAAATTTTCATCCTATCCTCATTTCCGAGCATCTTCCTGCTCTGTTTCACTTTTAATATCAGCCTGCTTATTCCAAAGCAGTTCAAAACTGCTCCGATCTTTCTATGGTTTCCACAGATTCTACCTTATTTTTTCTTTATTTTTCTTTTTCCTATAGTTCATATAGGATTTGTGGAAACAACAGAAAAATCTGGAGAGCATCCACTCGAATGCTGTTCGGAAAAATCTCCTCCCATTCCTCGGAATGCTCTCCGGATTTTCGCATTACTTTACTGGCACTTCACCTTACTTGTAAGGGATAACGCCACCGTTATAATTGTCGTTGATGAACTGCTTGATCTCATCGGACTTCAGGGTATCTACCAGTGCCTTGATCTTAGGCAGATTCTCGTTGCCTTCCTTAACAGCGATTACATTTACATAAGTAGCGGCTGCTTCGGAATCGTCGCTCTCATACAGCAGAGCATCGTCTGCAACAGTCAGGCCTGCTTCCATAGCATAGTTGCCGTTCAGGACACCGAAGGATACCTCTGGAAGGGTTCTGGGAACCTGTGCTGCTTCCAGCTCTACGAAGGTGATGTTGTGAGGGTTCTCTACGATATCCTTGGTAGTAGCAGTCAGACCCACACCATCCTTCAGGGTGATGTAACCGTTATCCTGTAACAGTAACAGAGCACGTGCCTCATTGGTGGTATCGTTGGGTACTGCGATAGTTGCATTGTCAATGTTGTCTAAGCTGGTCTCAGTTCCGGGATACAGTCCGAAGGGCTCGTAATGGATACCG
>ERZ780076.947-NODE-947-length-10698-cov-3.453444_pt1 | contig 10698 bp, 9 predicted proteins | sample MGYA00511022_ERZ780076 | MGnify/ENA primary metagenome ERZ780076 (study PRJEB29588, sample SAMEA2148733) | human gut metagenome | biome: human gut; feature: human-associated habitat; material: faeces | place: Denmark | collected 2008/2010 ... | reverse complement strand
TTCCAAATTCGCAATTCAAATGATACAATTTAAATTCTTCATATACACGTCCTTGCTTTGGAATACGAGAAAGTTTCATGGTCAAGTAATGGCGGAAGAAAGCATCCATTACCGTTCCTTGCGTTTCATAGATAAACAGCTGTTCCATCGGCCGCCAAAGATGTTCATATACATAAGTTTGTTCAGATGGCTCTAATCCCATCAAAACATAGTTACGAATCAAATCAGATTCAGAAAGTTCCTTACCAGTAGAATTCAAACTTTCAAAAATTGCCTGTGCATCGTCAACAGCACGATCTAATGTGATATTAACAATTTGTAATTTTCCAATTGACTCATATACCTCTGCAGGCTGAATTTCTTTATCAGCCAGCTTGCTAGCAAAAAAACTGTAATTTTCAATCAGTCTTGATCTAGTGCCTTCTGCAATTGGCTTTTCCTCAACAAGGCTTATAAGAATATCTCTATCTGTTTCAGTCAGCAGTAACTTATATCGTTCATCACCACTTTCATACTCGTTTTTTAGAAGCATATTATCTATACGACGAGCATTGATTGTTGTGTCACTCGGATTCTTTATTGCATAATCGCGCAAAGCCAGAAGAAGCAGTGTTAAGGTAGTCATTCGCTGTTGTCCGTCAATAATCATATATTTCTGAACACCTGTTGGCATTGCCTGTTCAGCAATATTAACAATAGAACCTACAAAATGGCCCACTTTACCTTTTCTCTGCATCTCTACAATATCGTTCCAAAGTCGTTTACACTGATCTATATCCCAGCTGTAGAATCTCTGATAAACCGGAATCAAGAACTGCTTATTTCCGTTCAATATCTCATAAATATTGCCTTTACGTGCATCCATATCGCACCTCCATTACTTTTTTTCTCCATAAGAAACCGTATCGTGGTTCCACATTATCCGTCCAAAACTCACACTGACTAATTACTGTGCTTATTGCAAAATCATAGTATTCCGGCGGATACTTATATTTCTTAAGGAGTCGCTTAACCATCTTACGCATCTGCGCTCTAGCAGTTTCTTTCTTCTGCCAATCGATAGTACGATTCTTACGAAGCATTTCTGTAAGTCCTCTTGTCAAAGCAATCAATTCATCATTCTTATAAAAATCCTTGATATGCTCCGGTTTTGTAAGAGCATCATAAAACGCAAGTTCTTCTTGTGAAAGCCCCAGTTCCTGACCATTCTTATATAGATTTGCAATCTCTTCTGCAGTTTTCATTGTCATCTATTCCACTGCCAAGTCTGCCTCATAGTATCGAATGGCTTAAACTGCGTTCAGCTCTAACAACAATTTCAGTGCCACAACCCACGACATCTAATCCACAGTCTAAACCCTACTGCATTTTTCCGACCATCCACTTTTTCTCTAATCAAACCTAAAAGTAGATATGTTTTCATACAAGAAAACCGAGCTTTCCGCAAGGCTTCTTACGACGATGATACTAACCTTACAAAAAGCCTGGAAACACACCACTTTTCAGCTTTTATTTATCTTTTCTTGACAGCAAACACACCGTCTCCCCAGACGAAGTCATGCTAAAACCGGCACTAATTGAAATGTCTGTTAAAGAAAGAGAGGCCAACCATGAATAATACACATCCTATTCCTTATGAAATACTTCTCGAAAGATACATGGAATCTCAACGAGAAACAGAATACTTGGAATATAAGATATCAGCACTTAATAACGAAATCGATGCTTGGCAAAAAGCATACGAAGACTATGCTGGTATCTTAAGCGAACACGGCTTAATATAAGCCCTCTAAACCATTAACAACGAGCAGACAGATAACCAATCTGGCAACAACAAACTGCCAAATCTAACTATAAATTTATAGTCAGGCGGGTGGAATTTATTTTTTCTCAAACTGCTCCAGTCATCTGTTTGCTATGCAAACAAACAGACTTCACAGTATGAATTATAGCACTTTTCAGGGTACTTTTGTATAGGGTAGATTTGAAAAAGTTGCTCAAAATCGAAAATACGAGGTTAAAATGCATCTAATTGAAATTTACTTTTTCATTTGACCTCTACACCTAATTTTCTGATTTTCAGCCGCCTTCCCTTTGAACCGTAAAGTGAACATCAGAATTAAAAGAAGCCATTATTCAGTAGCTATATCTTTGGATAAAAGTGCTTCGGATCTCGATATTCTATATTATCGAATAAATCAAACGCCATTTCAATGATGTGTTTTCATCCACTTCATTTTCAAGCAAATGATTTTTAAACAGCGTTCACAATAAATATGATTTTCCACATTCATATATAATATAAACACCCAAAACGGCAGACCGTCTGTTATATGACCACCTGCCTGTTACCTGCTCTAATAGTATTTTCCGTGTATCACCAGTCCGTCAAACTTGAATTGAGATTTCATATATTCCAGGGAATTTAATAACTGTTATATTTTATTATCAAATATCTCTCAATCCCTTGAAAACACAAAGTTTATCGCATGTGAGCTTTCCCTTATTGTTTCCCTTGCGTTATATCGTCCCACCAGTGTTTACGAACTCTGATAAGGGCAAAAACAAGGGCAAGAAAATTATATAAAACAGTATAACACAAAATAAAAGTGACATTGTGAACTGATTGAAATGCTTCTATATTTTTATTGGTTTAAAGGAGACACAACATGAATACCATTTACGCAGAATACAACATGTACCACAACAGCATTGACATTTATACAATATTTATTGTGTCAGGCACCATTGTTTTCAAACTGCATAACATCATCCGGCGGATTCAGAGCATACAAAAGTCCATACGGCGAGCTGTATTCCCATTTCACTGGGATACTGACAAGCGCCGGGTGGACATCCTGCCAACATTCCAGTATTAAGAGAACATTCCCGGTTTCTATACAGCGGTTAAATACAGACATATCATAATATTTATTGTGTCAGGCACCATTGTTTTTTCATTCTCGGCATTGGAAGAACTTCTGCATATCTTCTGGTGAAAGAAGAACATTTCAGTTCCATTCCTCTGCCAGCAGGAAGTCACGAATATTGCGGTGTTTGATTCCATCTCGGCTCATATCCAGTTCGTCCATCGTTACAACGTATTTCGGGAAATTGTCACGAACACCGGCAAACGCCCCAAACTCACGCTGGATGGTTTCCTCCGAGGCAAGTAGATAGGAAACCTGAACATACAGCTTTTTCCCATGATCTTCACATACGAAGTCAATCTCCTTGTCAGAGACTTTCCCAACAGTCACAGAATAACCACGGCGCAGCAGCTCCATGTAGACAACATTTTCAAGGACAAGGTTAATGTCCTTCATGTTGCCACCGTACACGGCTTCCCGGACACCATGATCTGCAACATAGTATTTCTCGTTGACGGTCAGGATTTTCTTTCCCTGGAGGTCTTGGCGCTTCACCTGATAAAACAGGAATGCGTCCGTGCAGGCTTTGATGTAGTTCAGTACCGTTTCTGGTGAAACGGAGCGCCCTTCACTTTTCAGATACTTGGAAATGGCTGTGGAAGAAAAGGTAGTGCCGATGTTGGAAGTTATATAAGCAATAATTCTCTCCAGCATATCCACATCACGGATATTGTTTCGCTTGATAATATCTTTCAGCTCTACGGAGTTGAACAAGTCCCGCAAATACTGACGACTGGCGGCATCGTCGTAGCGAAGGTTGCTCAAATAGGGCATTCCTCCCAGCGTCAGATATTTTGTAAAGCATTGTCTTTCGTCTGCACCTTCGTAAACGGTGTGATACAGCTCCATAAACTCTCTGAATGAAAACGGGTAAATCACGAACTCCACATACCGTCCGGCAAGATAAGTGGCAAGCTCACCGGAAAGCAGCTTGGCGTTGGAACCGGTAATGTATATATCACAATCCAGCTCCACCCGGAAAGAGTTGATACATTTTTCCCAATCAGCCACCTCTTGGATTTCGTCGAAGAACAGATAAACCTTGCCGCTGATTTCTTTTGTTCTGCGAAGGATTTCATCATGCAATGCAACAGCCGTACAAAGGTGTGCATTGCTCATGTTCTCAAAATTCAGGGAAATAAACTGTTCTGGTTGGACCCCGTTTTGGGCAAGTTCCTCTTGGATCAGGCTCAGCATGACAGATTTTCCACTACGGCGAATCCCTGTCAGAACCTTTATCAGCTCATTTCCGATAAAAGGACGGATACGGCTCATATAAATTTCTCGTTTAATCATGTAGACCAGCCTCCCTTCTGAAACTGTCTATATGGTACCACGGCTATAACTGATTTTCAATACCGCAAATCCAGTTTTATCAGATATAATTGATAAAATACGAATTTCGACACAATCAGGCAGTTATACCGAGCGAAGTTTGGCTATGCGTTTTTATTGTGTCAGGCACCATTGTTTCATATTGAAATATAGTGTCTCTGTGCATGTTCTATATACCTCTGATTATATAATATTCAATTTATATAATCTCTCAAATGCTTTTTTATCAAAGTCTGCTTCTGTAATATATAGCTTTCTATCGCTATCAATGTCATTCTAACTCAATAGTCATATCAATTATACAATTAAAAGCAAAGATGCTGCTAACTGAATAACAACATCTTTGCTTGTTTAGAATGGGGATTATAAAATTTTAATGATAGTATACTGTGACATAAATATTTTTTAATGTTGCTGCTGCAACAGTTCCCGTTGAATACCTTGTAGATTCAAATTGAACATAATAATTTCCAACAGGGCTTAAATTATAATTGCCAAAATCTGCAAAAGTAAGAGAACTATTCCAACTTTTGCTGTCTGTATATCTGTCAAATGTGCCATCTCCATTATCCTCATCTTTAGCAACAAATAATTCGATGTTTCCACTACTTCCACTACTTTTTGTGGATGTAACCACTATTTTACTGATTGTGGAGCCTGACGGAACAGATGTGCTGCTGATTGTAAAAGAACCAAGAGCGGAAGTTGCCACTGTATCATTTGTTCCAAAAAAGGAATTTAACATTCCAACAGAATGTCGTGATGATCCAGAAGTTAATGCTGTCGGAGTTATTTCAAATGTCATTGTTTTCTCCGTCTCCGAATAATTTTCCTGAGTTTCTGCCGCAAAAGCTGTGACATTCATTGTAAAAAGCATGACAACACATACAATAATAGAAAAAAAACGTTTTCTCATAATGAATCTACCTCCATACTTTATGTAATCATCCCCATCTAAATATACTAAATTGAAAAATCAAATCTTCCACCGATTTTATTATCCTCTGGTTTGATAGAATTCCATTCAATATTTTTAATTTTATCCAAAAGTTCATCTTTTGAATTTGCTTGAACAGTAGCTTTTTTTACTTCAATTTGCTTTAATTGTTCCTTTTTCTTCGCCTCTTTCTTCTCCGCAGCTTTCTTTTCCTGAATTTTTTCAAGATATTCTTTCTGACTAGCTGATGTTTTTTCTAATTGAGCAAAGAATGTTGTAGTTCCATCACTATTAAAAGAAATACCAAACTTTGTTATTTTTGTATCAGTATCTGCACTGTTTTCTATTCCGTTTGTCTTACCAAATGCTCTTTCAAATCCAAACTGAGCATTGATTTCATCCGACATACGCAAAGCACCTTCAATACTATGCATCTTTTCAGCATAATATTTGGGATCGGATGCCATCTTCTCCATTTCTTCCTTTGAGAAAATAACCGTAAACTCTTTATCACTTTGTGCTAAAATATCTTTAGCATTATCACCATTTTCAAAATCTGCAACCATAAAGTCCATATCTGTTCTTGAGCCACGCATATCTTTAAGCATTTTTTGTGCCTCTTTACTTAGATTTTTTTCGGCTATACTTTCTGTCACATTTTTCTTGACCTTATCATTTTCTGTTGTTTTCGCTGTTTCTTTTTTCTTATCTACTGTACCTGCCTTGTAGGTATTCTGATAACTTCCATAAACAGTACCCGTTGTATTCACATTCATTGACATATCCTTTGTCCTCCTTCTCTGAATCCGTTCTTTATTATTTATTGTTTCTAATATTATATATCGGCTTTATTCCGAAAACTATAATCCTCCCTGTTATTTTTATCCCATGATTATTGAAAATCTAAAATTTGAAATTCACTCTTAAATCAGATTATGCATTAAATATTATTGCTATTGACAAACCACCTAAATATGAATTAAAAGATACTTCTTGCTCAACAGAAAAAAGCAGCCTATTGCAAGTTTATTGTGTCAGGCACCAATTGTTCCAATGCAATTTCGGCATTTTTATCGCAAACGAAGCGGCAGAAGAAAACCTGAAAAAGAAACGGGATGGCAGCAACAAGTATCTCTATGAACTTGACTTTTCTTCAGCATTAAAAACAGCCAGAAAGTTCTTCATGCGCAGGGATTCTGGAAGGCACATCGATATTATCCGGCTGATGATGAAATATGTCCACGCAGTGAAAGACAGGTTCCGGCAGTTTCAACGGCCTCTCCGTGGAATCAGCGCAATTCATTTTGGATATCGGTAAGTTCTGCAACTGAATATCCTTCTTTTTGGCAGATGGACAGCATCTGTCTTTTTGGCATACCTGTTTTTGGCTTTTTGAGTTCAAAATATCGGATATTTGACAACAACTGAGCTATCGAACAAAACTTCGAACAACTGACTTAATGGCATTGCCATTGTTTTTCCATTTGTTCCTTTGATGAATCTTCTTTTTTATCTTCTTCACCAGTTCCTGAATCTTCTGGAAAGATTCTTCGCTGATTGTATGTTCCATCCGGCATGCATCATGATTTGCAGTTTCTGGAGATACCCTATCAGTTCTAAGAATTTATTAAGAAATTCTGCCGTTCTCCATTTCATATACTACATCGGCCACGTTCATTGTGGATACTCTGTGGGATACCAGGACAACCGTTTTCTTCTTGGCCGATTCTTTCAATGATTTTAAAATGATTCCCTCGTTTAAAGAGTCGAGGTTCGATGTAGGCTCATCGAGCAGGATCAGAGGGCATTCATGGAGAAATGCTCTTGCAATTCCGATTCTCTGTTTTTCACCACCGGACAGCGTATCACCCAGTTCTCCGACTTCTGTATCATATCCTTTCGGAAGTGTCATTATGAAATCGTGGATAGACGCTTTCTTTGCAGCTTCCATAATCTCTTCTCTGGATGCTCCCGGCTTTGCGATTGCGATATTGTTTGCAATCGAATCATGGAACAGGTGCGTTTCCTGTGTGACATAACTTTCCATATCTCTCAAATGCTTGGTCGGAATCTTGCGGACATCTGTACCGTCTACCGATACACTTCCATCCTGCACATCCCAGAACCGCATCAGCAGTTTTAAGAGCGTAGATTTTCCGGAGCCGCTCGCACCATGAATCCCTGTGATTTTACCCGGCTGTAATTTCAGTGAATAGTTATCTAAAATAACTTCTTCACCATAAGCAAATGTTACGTTCTCTGCCTCTGCTCCTGTAAATCCATGTTCTTTGCTCTCTGCACCGGAAGTTTCCACGTCACCCGGAATTTCTTCCACAAGCGGTGTCTCTTCCAGAAGAGAAAGAACACGCTCACCACTTGCCAGTGTCTGGTTCAGGTTATTGGAAAGGCTTGATAATGCTACTACCGGTCCGAAAGAACCCATCATTGCGATGGTGCAGGTTAAGATTCCCTCGAATCCCATCGCACCTTTGTCGTACAGCCAGATCGTCAGTGCAAGCATTCCAAAAGATGCAAGCAGGATAACCATGTTCGTAAATGAACGCTGTGAGCCTTCCATTTTGCTTAATGACTCCTGCATTCCTGCAAGATTTTTGGAATGCTCAGACATCTGCTCTTTTCTCTTTTCACCCTGTCCGTACTGGATGGTCTCGTCCAGTCCACGTAAAGAATCCAGAACAAAACTGTTCAGTTCTCCGAAGTTTGTCCGAAATTCCATTCCCTTCTGGCTTCCACGTTTTCCATTCCACATCGGGATGACAACACCGACAATCAGATAAGCTACCAGAGCAATCACTCCTGCCAGCCAGTGATATCTTCCGATAAAAATCACCATAATAATTGAGGTCAGCGTTGCAATCGCAATCGGAGAAATGGTATGTGCATAGAACACTTCCAGTAATTCGATATCGGTTGTAATAATCGAGATCAGATTTCCCTTATCCCGTCCTTCCAATTTTGCAGGGCAGAGCTTTCTCAGTGCCGCAAACACTTTGTGACGGATGATTGCCAACAACTTAAATGCGATAAAATGATTACAATACTGTTCCACATAATGCAGGATTCCACGAAGCACTGCAATTACGATCATGACTGTAATAATCGTTTTTACTGGAGTAAATACCCGCCACATATTGTCCACCGGAACAATCATTCCGGCTACTCCTGTCAGAAGACCATGCATGATAACCTGTCCTGCCAGTATCGTCAGGAAGATTGCACACAAGTAACCTAATGTTCCAAGGATGATTGCTGCCAGCATGATATGGAGCAGGGGTTTTACCAGACCAATCAGACTTCCCATGATCTGGATGGCACTTCTGCGTTTTGTTGTATTCGTATTTTCACTCATTATGCCATTCCTCCTTTTCCATAGTTTTCCAGTGCCATCTGGCTTTCATACAGATGTCTGTACGCACCATTCTGGCTCATCAGTTCGTCATGCTTTCCGCTTTCTTTGATTTCTCCGTCTTTTAAGAAATAGATCTTGTCAGACTTCACGACATTTGCCAGTCTGTGGGAAATCAGAAGCACCGTCTTTGTCTTTGCCAGTTCGTGAATCACATTCATGATTAGTTCTTCACTTTCTACATCGATATTGGATGCAGCTTCATCAAAAATATAAACCGCACTGTCTGTCCGAAGCAATGCTCTGGCAATTACCAGTCTCTGACACTGACCGCCGGACAGGTTGCTTGCTTTTTCCAACAACTGTGTCTGCAAGCCATCCTGTGTTTGTAAGAACCCTAAGAGATTCACTTTCTGAAGGACAGCTTCCATCTCTTCTTTCGTTGCGTCCGGTTTTGCCATCTTCAGATTTTCTTCTACTGTACCTTTGAACAGGTAGCTGTTATGGCGAACCAGAACAACCCTCTGCATCAGATTGGTTTCATTCACTTCATTAAGCGGTACGCCACCGATGATGATTTCTCCGTTATATCCCCGGTTCTTTGCTGCAAGGATTCCGGCAATCGTACTCTTACCACATCCGGATTCACCAACCAGTGATACAAAACTTCCTGCCGGAAGATTTAAGCCTATTCCTTTTAAAATCTCTCTGTCCTCTTCATAAGAAAAATGCACATCTTTTAATGTAACATCTAACGCTCCATCCGGCAGTGTTTTTTCTCCAGCCTGTGGTTCCGGCAAATCTAAAATTTTGAAAATCTTATCACTCGCTGCCATACCATTCATTGCGATATGGAAGAATGAACCAAGCAGTCTGAGCGGCAGGAAAAACTCGCTGGCAAGCAGAACGATACATAACGTTCCTGCTACACTGATATTTCCTTTTAAGAATTCAGATACCGCAACCGCCATACCGATCGCAGCTCCTCCATACGCCACAATATCCATCACACTGGTGGAATTGAGCTGCATGGTCAGCACCTTCATCGTAATCTTACGAAAGTTCTGGGATTCCACATCCATCTCGTCTGCTTTCTGCTGGTCTGCCTGATAAATCTTCAATGTGGTAAGTCCCTGTAAATTCTCAAGGAACGAATCTCCCAGTCCAGTATAGATGCTCCAATACTTATTCAGTAATTTCTTTGCAATCTTCTGTACCACCACGATAGAAATCGGGATCAGCGGTACACAAATCAGCAGGATCACACTCGCTTTCAGGCTCACTCTGCAAAGAATGATAAATAAGGTCAGTGGTGCGATCAGGCTGTAAAATAATTGTGGAAGATATTTTCCAAAGTATGTTTCCAACTGCTCCACACCCTCAGTTGACACCTGTACGACCTCCGAAGAGGATACCTGCTCACTGTAGGAAGCTCCCAGCTTTAACATTTTCTCATAAATCTTTTCACGCAGAATCCGCTTTACATCCACACATGCCAGATACGAAGACCTTGCTCCCATCCGTTCACAGATAAATCGGATCACCACAACCAGAACTAAAATCAGTATTGTCCGCTCAATGATCGGTACGGTTACTGCCCGGTACACTACCCGTTCCAGTAAATCTGCGATAGAAAAGACTGCCAATACCTGCGACAGGAGGGCTGCCCACTGCCACAAAATCGTATACACGATATACTTTTTTGCGTGGGACAACAGCCCCACCAGTCTTGTTTTAATCATAAGTAACTCCTTACTTTTTCTTCTCTTTGTTGCTACACACCAGATGCCAGATAGCAAGCACCGGATGATACAACAGCATCCTTGGTCCTGAAAACCGCATAACCTGCCTGATCTGTTCTCTCATCTCCGGCTTATAACAATGTACCTTACAATTCGCACAAAACGTCTTTTCTTCCATGAATGGACACTTTTGACTTCTTTGTTTTGCATAATCCGAAAGTTTTTGACAGTCAGGACACATCTGCCCTTCCTGTCTTTTTTCTTTCGGATGTTTTTTTCGGCAATCCAGCCGGATCATCTCTTCCACGACATACTGTTCTTTCTGCCGTTTCTTTTCTACTTTGTCCATCTTACTCTACGCTTTCTGCCATTTCAGCTTCAGGCTTT
>ERZ780076.943-NODE-943-length-10753-cov-3.576369_pt1 | contig 10753 bp, 9 predicted proteins | sample MGYA00511022_ERZ780076 | MGnify/ENA primary metagenome ERZ780076 (study PRJEB29588, sample SAMEA2148733) | human gut metagenome | biome: human gut; feature: human-associated habitat; material: faeces | place: Denmark | collected 2008/2010 ... | reverse complement strand
CGCCAGGAACAAATGTGTTAAGTTCCCCGCCGAGCTCACAAACCTGCTTTACCACGCTGGAGCTTAAGTACATATTCTCGGCTCGCGTTGTAATAAATACCGTTTCAAGCTCGTTATTGAGTTTTTTATTTGTGAGCGCCTGTTGAAATTCGTACTCAAAATCCGAAACCGCTCGAAGGCCCTTTACTATGGCAACCGCCTCTTTGCGGCGCGCATAATCGGCAAGCAAACCGTCGTATCGGTCCACATCGACGTTTGGCATATCTGCGGTACAGCGCTTCAAAAGCTCAACTCTCTCCTCCGATGTGAAGGCATAATTATTTTTTTTATGATAATTTGTCATTACGACAACGATGACCTTATCAAACATTTTCGCGCTTCTGCGGATAATGTCAAGGTGCCCCATTGTAACAGGGTCAAAACTGCCGGGACATATAACCGTTTTCAAGAAAACCCCTCCGAATTACTTTTTATAGGTAGTGAGTTTAGTCTTGGAATATTTATATTCCTTAAATTTTTTAATATCACCGACTTCTTCCGGCAAGTCCTCGCGGTAATCGGTTTCACACATTACAATGCCGCCGTCTTTTAAAACACCGTCGACAAGAGACAGAGCTGTTTCTGCCATTTGCCTGCTATACGGCGGATCCATGAGAATTATATCAAACTTTTCTGCGGTGCTGCGAAGGAAACCAAAGCTGTCGGAATTTATAACCGTTGCTTTATCCGATAAACCGCAGGTTTTAAGGTTTTGCTTAACAACGGAAAAAGCCTCTGCGCTTTTATCAACAAACACAGCCTTTTCGGCACCGCGTGAAAGAGCCTCAATTCCGAGCTGACCCGACCCCGCAAAAAGGTCAAGCACAGATTTCCCCGGAATATCAAACTGTATTATACTGAACATAGCCTCTTTTACCCTGTCGGTAGTGGGACGCACCACTTCTTCGCCCTCAAGAGTCACAAGCTTACGTCCTCTGGCTATACCGGTAATAACTCTCATAAGATCTCTCCATAAAATGCTTCTAATATTATTTCATTATTTTATCACAATTGTCAACAGTTTTCACTATTTTTTTAAATTTAAGAGTATATTCTTTAATTCTTCGGCATTTTTCGCGGTTTTTTCCGCTCCGGCTTTTTTGAGAACGTCTATATCGCGATAGCCCCAAAGCACGGCAATAACACTCAGTCCCGAATTTTTTGCCGTTTCGACATCGACCTCGCTGTCGCCTACATATACGGTCTCGCTCTTTTCGGCACCCATCTTATCCATAGCGAACAAAACATTGTCGGGATAGGGCTTGTTTCTGCGCTCTTTTACGCTTCCGACAACGGTTTTAACGTAATCGCCGAACATTTCGCCGCAAAGCTCCTGTGCGGCAAAATCAGCCTTATTTGTAACTATGGCGAGCTTAAAGCCGTTTTCATAAAGGGTCTTTAGCATATCCGTAATTCCGGGATACGGTTTTGTTTTATTTGCCATATTTTTTTTGTAATTGCGGCAAAATATATCAAAACACTTATCTATTTCCGCCTTATCGGTACCTGTGGGAACGGCTCTCTCGATAAGCTTATATATACCGTTTCCGACAAACCTGCGCACCTCGTCGCGCGTCCTTTCCGGGTAGCCCGCGGTTCTGAGCGTGTAATTAGTGCTGTCTGCAAGGTCGTCGAGAGAGTTAAGAAGAGTTCCGTCGAGATCGAATATAACCGAGTTAATCATTTTAAACAATCCTTTGTTCTGTAATAATCATATATATTTTGTGCAACGGCAGAGGTTATCCCCGGAGCCTTTGAAAGCTCGTCGACCTCAGCGTTTTTAATTGCAGTCATGGTTTTAAAATATTTTAAAAGCGCGGATGCTCTTTTTTCTCCGACGCCCTCTATCTCGGTAAGAGATAGCGAAAGCCCGCGTTTTGCATGCTTTTGGTGATGATATGCCACAGAAAATCGATGTACTTCATTTTGTATTTCGGAAACGAGCGTAAACACCTGTCGCTTTGAATTTATGGCTATTTCGCCGCCGTCACCCGAAATGGCACGCGTGCGGTGTCGATTATCCTTTACCATACCGAAAAGCGGAATTTTAAGTCCGAATTCACGAAGCACGGGTTCTACGGCATGGACCTGCCCAACGCCGCCGTCAAGCAGTATAAGGTCCGGCAATTTACCGAAGCCCTCGGTTGAATCCTTGCTTTTTTCGTATTCGGAAAAGCGTCTTGTAAGAACCTCATTCATAGCGCGGTAATCGTCGTTACCGTCAAAGCTCTTTATGGAAAAACGTTTATACGCCTTACGAAAAGGCTTACCGCCCTTAAAAACTATCATACCCGCAACAGAATCCTGCCCTGCGGTATGCGATATATCGTAGGACTCAATGTACTCCGGCGTCTTTTTTAGACCGAGTAAATCCTTAAGTTCGTCGAGAACGGCGATCTCTCTTCCGGTTCTGCCCTTTTTAATCGCCAGCTTTTCCTCGGCGTTTTTACGGCACATATTAACTATTTCGAGCTGTTCGCCCCTTGCCGGAACAAAGACCGTAACTTTTTTGCCCTTTTTCTCGGAAAGCCATTGCTCCAAAAGCTCTCTGTCGGCAACCTCGCCGTCTACAGTAACGCGCTTCGGAATATTGTCCCGCATAGAATAATAGGACGTGATGAAATCGGAGCGCATACCCTTCTTATCACCGGGGTCATCGAAGAAGAAATGCTCGCTGTCAAAAAGTCTGCCGTTTGAAAACCTTAAAACAGCAAGGCACACACTGCCGTCAATATCAGCGGTTGCAAACACATCTTGCTCTTCGACGGATTTATAAACAACCTTTTGCTTTTCTTTAATTCGCTCTATGGAGTTAATGCGGTCGCGCAGCTTTGCAGCCTGTTCAAAATCAAGCTCCTCTGCCGCCTTTTCCATTTTGGTACGCAAATCGGCGATTATATCGCGGCTGTCACCCTTTAAAAACGCAATCGCGCCGTCCACCGCCTCGTCATAATCGGATTTTTTTATTTTACCCGTACAAAGTCCGCAGCACTGCGAAATATAATAATTAAGGCATGGTCTGCTCTTGCCGAAATCGCGCGGAAAGACCTTGTTGCACTGCGGTAATTTGAATATTTTATTGGCCGCGTCCACACTTTGCCTTACCGAATACGAACTGAGATACGGACCTATATACTCCGAACCGTCATCTTTTTTATTGAACACGGCGGAAATCTTGCGATATTCACCATCGGATATGCGAATGTAGCTGTACCCCTTATCATCTTTTAAAAGAATATTGTATTTCGGCGAATGCTGTTTTATCAGACTGCACTCAAGAACGAGAGCTTCGAATTCGCTTCCCGTTACTATATAATCAAAATGGTCGACATTTTCCACCATTTTACGTACTTTTACCGGATGGCGATTTTGCGAGCCGAAATACTGGCTGACGCGGTTTTTAAGTGCTTTTGCTTTACCGATATATATTATTTCCCCATCGGCATTTTTCATAATATAAACGCCCGGCAAAAGAGGCAGGCTCATCGCCTTTTTTCTGAGTATTTTCATTTTCGGATTCAAAGCACTCACCGCCCTTCGTTAAAAAATAAGGCACACCGAAGAAAATACGGTGTGCCGTTTTAATTGAATATTTAAATTACTCGGCAAAGCCTGATTCAACAAGCTTAACAAGCTCCTCAACGGCCTGTTCTTCATCGGGGCCGCCGGCAATGATCCTGATCTTTGTGCCACCCATTATGCCGAGTGAAAGAACGCCGAGAAGGCTCTTTGCGTTAACTCTTCTCTCTTCCTTTTCAACCCAGATAGAAGATTTAAACTCATTGGCTTTCTGAATGAAGAAGGTTGCAGGACGAGCATGAAGTCCTACCTGATTTTGAACAAGAACATCTTTAACGTACATAGTTATTCTCCCCAAATATTGATATATAATAATGTTTTTTCTTCGTACCGTTAACATATTATACCACAAAACTTGTCCTCGTCAACGGCTTTGACACGATATATGGGGGATTTTGCAATAATTCGGCTGTACCTCCAAAGACAAATCAAAACAATTTTAAATGTTTGTGCAAAATAACAACCGCAAGCTTTAGTTCATATTGAATATACACAAAAAAATCGGGCACACATCAATTATTGACTTTTTGATGCACCGGATATGTTTTTTCGCTTAAAACGCCGAAGCTGTAACCCATACTTTTATAATATGCGATTATCTCGGGAAGTGCCTCCACAGTTGTGTTTTTCACCGCAGAATCGTGCAAAAGCACAACTATTGTGTTGGATTTCGGTACTTTTTTACAATTCTCTATTATAGTGTTTTTAGGCTGTTCCCTTGATACGGCGTCACCCGAAGAAACGTTCCAATCAAAATAGCAGTATCCTTTTTCTTGCACCTCTTTTGTCAGCGTCGTCATAATCCCCGGCGAATACTTGCGGCTTATGGTATTGCTGCTGCCTCCGGGAAAACGAAATATGTTTGTACGGACTCCCGTTTCATTGTATACGAGATCGGATATTTTCTGCAAATCGTCAAAAAACGCCTGCTCTGAAGCATACACCTGCGGATAATTGTGAGAATATGAATGAAGCGCGATTTGGTTTCCCGATTCGGTTATGTTTTTCATATACCCGTTATACTTACCGCCGTTTTTCACAAAAAAAGTCGCCTTAACTCCGTTCTCATTCAGGATATCGATTATCCTCGGAGTGTTAGGCGACGGGCCGTCATCAAAGGTCAGGTAAACAACTTTGCCGGCATTGGCTTCGGCGAGTGCCCTGCTCTCTTGTTCCCTTTTAAGCGACACCTGCTCATTAAGCTTTGATATTTCGCCGTTCAGACTGCCCTTTTCATCCGCAAATAACGATTCCCGTTCACTCAGCGATTGCTCCACAGCCGCCTTTTGTGCCGCAACCGTTTTTAGATTTTGCTTGGTTTTATTATATTTGACTCCGAACACCGCAAGCAGTATTGAGATTAAAATAATCAACAATGACAGAACAAATATCATTTTTTTAAACAAATTATTTTGTTTTACAACAATGCTTAACCTTTGCTTTTCCACCGCAATTACATCCTTTTATTTAATTTGTAACTCCATTATATAATAATGTTCGACAAAATCAAGCAACAAATAATTACAAGAAAATTAATAATTTATTAAGCGCAAAAATGCCGTGTGAAAGAATGCTTCACACGGCATAATATCAACAAAAACTCTTATAAATACAGTTTATTTATTCCGCCGCAAGCGGGACCTTTCTCTGAGTATCAACATTAACAAGGCCCTTGGTGGTAAGCTTTAAATGCGGTATTACCGGCAAGCTCAAAAACGACATAATCATAAACGGCTCAAAGCCCTTCGGCACACCGAGAGAATACACACTTTCACGCACCTTTTCGTTTTCTTCCGCCGCTCTTTCCGCTGTTTCACACGACATAAGTCCGCCTATCGGCAGAGGCATTTCTGCCACGACTTTTCCGTTTTTAACCGAAACTATACCGCCGCCGAGCTCACGTATACGGTTTGCGGCAAACGCCATATCATCGGTATTTGTGCCTATCACAATAAGATTGTGCGAATCATGCGCCACGGAAGATGCTATGGCACCCTCCTTAAGTCCGATACCCTTTATAAAAGCATTTCCTATATGACCCGTGTTGTGATGTCTTTCAATAACAGCTATTTTCAATATATCATGCTCGATATCTATGCCGTTATTGCAGTCGAAATCAATATCCGATACCAAATCATCGGTCAAAAGCTGCCCGTCCACAAGGGAAATAACATGGCATTTTCTTTTACCGTTATAATCGACATCAAAATCAGACGAAGATAGCATGGGCAAATTAAACGAGCTACGCACTTTCTTTTCGAGAGCATCATTTATTTTCGGCATATCAAAACAAAGCGTTTTGCCGTCAGAAACAACCTTTTCTCCGTTTTTGTATACATCGCGCACGATTACCTTATCAAGGTCATCAAGGACAAGTAAATCCGCTTTGTAACCGGGTGCTACGGCGCCTGTATTTTTAAGTCCGAAGCACTCCGCAGCATGGAGGGTCGCCATTCTTATACCCGTGACGGCGCTTTTGCCCATTTGCACGGCAGAGCGGATTATACTGTCTATATGGCCGTTTGAGATAAGGTCAGCCGGGTGTTTATCATCGGTCACCAAAAGGCATCTCTGCTCCCACGGGTCGTCAAACAACGAAATCAGCCCCGAAAGATTTCTCGCCGCAGTTCCCTGCCTTATCATTATTCTCTGTCCCTTGCGTATGCGCTCCTTGGCTTCATCGGCCGAAGAGCATTCATGGTCATCTCCTATTCCCGCGGAAATGTATTTATCAAGCGGCTTGCCCGACAAAAGCGGAGCATGACCGTTTACAACAAGTCCGCGAGACAATGCGGATTTGATTTTTTTCTCAAGCTCGCCGTCCCCGGCAACCACGCCGACATAATTCATAACCTCGCCGAGCCCGAGAACACGACTTTCCGAATAGAATTCCTCTATATCATCCGCCGAGAGAACCGCGCCCGATTCGTCAAAGCTTGTTGCCGGAACACATGACGGTATTACAAAATACACGGTAAGCGGAAGGCCCTCACTTGATTCAATCATATAGCGAAGTCCGTCTTTGCCGCTGACATTGGCAATTTCATGCGGATCGGCTATTACCGCGGTCGTACCGTGAGAAACCGCCGTTTTGGCAAATTCCGGGCAAGTGAGCATTGTGCTTTCGATATGTATATGCCCGTCTATAAAGCCCGGGCAAATATATTTTCCGGCAGCGTCGATTACTTCATCTGCTTCATCGTCACCGTAGTCGTCCACGCCCAAAATAATTCCGTTTTCAAAAAGAACGTTCGTCTTTATGAGCTCACCCGTAAAGACATTGACTACCGTTCCGTTTTTTAATAATCTTTTCATAGCGCGCTCCTTAACAAGTCAAAGTATATTCTGTAAATGATTGTATCACAAAAACAATTTCATAGCTACAAAAAGTTGCGGATAAATAAAAAAAGGTAAGCATCTTACGATACTTACCTTTTTTTGGTCGGAGTGACGGGACTTGAACCCATGGCCTCTTGGTCCCGAACCAAGCGCGATACCAAACTTCGCCACACCCCGAAGTGCTTTAGTATTATATTATATCGGAGCGATAAAATCAAGTGGTATTTTGATTTTTTATTAAATGTTTTCAATTTTTAGGCAAATCGAAGGAAAAACGAGTTTTAAGGATGATGCCGAGATATACTAAAGCAAGCCTAAATTTTTGTAGGCAGGGCTCAAATCGCAATCAAATTACACAAGCCCGTAAGGCTTTAAGTTCGCCTCAAACGGGAATAGGAAGTTTAAAACTATATTATATCCGACTATTCCTCACTCAGCTCACCGGTGGTTTCATCATTTTCGCTGTTTTTGGTGGGCTCCGCCAAAAATCCCAGTTTGTTTTTCAAATTCTCAAGCGCATCAAAAAGCTTTGCTTTTACTTCCGGCTGATTAACAAAATCGATGTCCGATTGCGCGGAATTATAAAGTGTTTGTGTTCTGAACAGCTGATATTTCTTTATGCTGTTCTCCGCATTCAGAGCGTTTTGAATATCCGTGTCGGAATCAAAGAACGCCACGCTGCCGCCCCTGTCGCTCATATCGTCATTATTGCCGTAATCAAACAAAGCTATGTTTATGTCGGTGTCATTCGGAATTCCGTTTACCCTACCCTTGGGTGTATACTGCCACACCTTATAGTCATATTTAAAATCCGTGGTTTCACTCGTATAATGCGCAACCCAAATTTCATAATTTGAAAGACGCGAAAAATTCAGCTCATCGGTATAAAACGTTTTGCTCGCATAAATTCCCGGTTTGTATCCTGCATTTTTTACGGCCTCGCAAAATGCAACGGCAATGTTGGTTCGCTGACTTGCCGTGAGGCGGTCTGCTCTGCCCGAATGCTCACTGTTTGAAAACTCCGTATCAAAATATATGGGTAACGTTATATTATATTTTCTCGAATAGTTTACAGCCACGCTCGCTTCCTCAACAGCCTCGTAAACCGTAACCGCCTGGCTGTAAAAATACACGCCTACCTGTATGCCGTTATTTAAAGCGCCCTCAACATTTTCGTTAAAGCGTGAATCAAGCTTGAGTGTTCCCTTGTCGCCGTATCCGCGAAATCCGACACGTATTATAGCAAAATCAACGCCTGCAGCTCGCACCGCCGCCCAATCTATCTTACCATTATGATGAGACACATCAATACCTACCATAGAGGAAAGAGCACCGTTATCGTTGAAATAATACTGCACATCGCTTATGGCTTTATGCCCTCTTATCGGGTTGTGTGACGAATCAAAATTAAAAAGTGTACCGTCTATATCAATAAGCCCCGACATAAAATCACGGTTCACGTATTTTAAAGGCAGCAGAGAGGACGTGTACATACTGTCTGATGAAAGCGGAACGCCCGTTAATCTGCCGTTCAGCCGCGGAGATTTTGCCGGCGCAAGGCGCGACGAATTGGTACCGTAATCACGGTTGATTTCAGCGTCCTCATCTTTTTTGCTGTCACCGGTGGCAATCTGCACATTTTTCATTTTTTCATCAATTTCAAATAAAATTGCCGAGGTGGTTTCTTCCTCTGACGAAACAGACTCATCCTCGCCGAAAACTTCTAACTCCGCATCGGTAACAGCGGCCTCGGTCTGAGTCTCGCCGATTACTGCAGCACGCTTCTTTTTATTTCCGCGGACAATTAACACCGACGTCAATACTATTGCCGCCGCTAAAACAAAAACAGCCGCAATCAGCATTATTTTTTGCGAAGGCTTTAAGTCTTTTCTTTTCCTTTTTCGGGTCGCTGATTTCAGTTGTATTCTGTGTTTTTTCAGATGTGTTTTCCAATTATGTATCCCCTTAAAGCCATTATCAACGCTTGAATAATTAAAGAGCAAACTTCTTTATTGCTGCCGCTACGCCATTATCATCATTGGAAAGAGTAACAAAGTCGGCTGCGTTTTTCGCAGGCTCCTGAGCATTCTCCATAGCTACACCGATACCGGCTTCGCTTATCATTGTAATATCGTTGTATCCGTCTCCGCATGCCATAACCTGCTCGCGCCTTATACCGAGACTGTCGGCAAGCCACATAAGCGCAGTGCCTTTATCTACCATAAGAGGCGTTATCTCAAGGAAAAACGGTTCGGAGCGAAATACCGAAACTCCGCTAAGCTCGTTTTTAAACAGCTTTTCTGTCTCGGTTATATAATCGGGCTCACCCGTTATAAGATATTTGGGCACGGGGTAAGTAACCTCTTTTCGCAGACTTTGAACTCTTTGAAGTCCCAAGTTATTGAGATTTACCTCAAGATAAAAATATTTGTCGTCGGCATTGTCGGTAACCGCTGTATCGCCCTTGTATGTGGTTATCGGGACATTATACTTTTCGGCGACGTCGATAATACGGGCACTCTGCTCCGCCGAGAGATTTTTTTCGTACAAAAGTTCACCCGTGCGCGCGTCAAAAATGCGCGATCCGTTATATGTTATAACATAACCGCCGCCGACGTTAAGCCCCAGCTCCTCGGCATAACGCGTAACGCCGCTTATCGGTCTTCCCGATGCTATTGTGACTATTCCGCCGTTTTTCATAAATCTCCGTATAGCCGTCTTATTGCCTGCCGGTATATTTTTTTCGGTGGTAAGAAGAGTTCCGTCTATATCAAGAGCAAGTAGTTTTATATCCATATATTTCACCTTGGAAGAAAGAATATCGGTATTGCATAACCGCGATACCGATTATAATTATATCAATGGGCAAGCAAAACATCAATTTGTAGAAATGCAAATAATTCGGTTAAAAAAACGAGAATTTTATATATTATGCGTCATACGGCTTTTCTGCCTTATTTTGATTTTTCGTCAAGACATTCGATTATCCTGTCGAGCTTATAATGCATATTTTTAAGCAGAATTTCACATTTTAAATTTATTTTATAATCATTTTCGCTGCGCCGACGGTCTTTTTCATCCTGTCGCTTTTGACTCATCATAATAAGAGGCGCCTGAATAGCCGAAACGCACGACAAGACAAGGTTCAACAGAATAAACGGGTACGGGTCGAACGACTTTGCCGCCAAAACCGTATTTACTGTTATCCAAACGAGCAAAAGCAGAGTGAAGCCTATAACGAACGTCCAGCTTCCGGCAAGAGAGGAGAGCCTGTCGGAGGCCCTTTGCCCAAAGCTTTCTTTACACTCGTTGTTTTCTGAAACCGTTTTATTCAAAAGCAAATGAACTTTTTCTTCATCGTCGAGATCCTCGTTTATATCGTTTAGGATATACTTTATAATCTCATAATCGCTCATTTATATATCACCGCCGCACATAAAATATTAAGGCTCCGCAAATAACGAAGCCTTAATATTTTCGGTATAATTTGTTTTTATATACACATGAGAAAAACGCAAAAACCGATTACTTTATGCGCTCAACCTTTAACATATTCGTTGTACCGGAAATCCCGAGCGGAATTCCCGCGGTTATTACAACGATATCGCCTTTTGAAATGAGACCGTGCTTACGTGCAACCTCAACGGCGTGAGAGAAAAGTGCATCCGAGTTGTTTTTTTCTTCACACATAAGAGGTATCATACCCCAAGACATATTCATCTGACGGCAAACGGTTTCATCGGTCGTGCAGCTGATTATCATGGAGGACGGGCGATGCTTTGAAATCATACGGGCA
>ERZ780076.940-NODE-940-length-10761-cov-2.655333_pt1 | contig 10761 bp, 10 predicted proteins | sample MGYA00511022_ERZ780076 | MGnify/ENA primary metagenome ERZ780076 (study PRJEB29588, sample SAMEA2148733) | human gut metagenome | biome: human gut; feature: human-associated habitat; material: faeces | place: Denmark | collected 2008/2010 ... | reverse complement strand
CAGGTGATTATTATGGGAAAGGTATATTTAAAAACAAAATATGACAATGAAATGAAAATGGAGATACCTCACAATCATAATTTCGCTTCAGCTATGTTTGGTTTCAGAGAGATGGCTGCGGAAATAGTTCCTTACCATTTGATAGATGATATCTATGATGATTTTAAGCGTGAAGATATTGCCTTGGATTATATTGATCAGTGCAATGTACTGTTTAACAAGTTTGGGGTGACACCGCATATTCCTGATTATCCAGATGTGCTTAAGCCATTTCTGGGAAGGAAAATATGGAAAGATACAATCAACAGTATTTCAAGAGATGAGAACAAGTGGTCGGCGGGATATTTTGTGAAACCAGCAGTAAGAAGCAAGGCTTTTACCGGCAAGACAATTTCCAGTATAAAAGATCTTATGGGCTGCGGTAATCATGCTGAAGATTATGAGGTATTGGTAAGCGAATCATTAGATATCGCTGCAGAATGGCGTTGCTTTATTACATATGATGAGATAATTGATGTGCGCCCATATGGCATGATAATTGATAAGTCAAGGAAGGGTTATTTATATCATTATGACGCGCAGGTGCTTAATTCTATGATGGAAAGTTTTGTTTCTTGGGAAGATAGGCCTATGGCTTGCAGTATGGATATCTGTGTAACTAAAGATGGCAGGACATTACTCGTAGAGTTCAACGATGCGTATTCCCTGGGGGCATATGGATTGGCAGATATATATTATGCTAAGCTGATTTCTGCAAGATGGAGCCAGTTGTTAGGTGTTAAGGATGAGTATCATTTTTAAGATAAAAGATGAATACGATAGCAATTAAACTATTGGTTAAATGCAAGTATGAGGAGATTCTGTTAAGCTTAATCTTTAGAAGGAAAACTATAAACCCGTCCGCACTGAAAGAAGTGGAAGTCTGCGAGTTGCTGTAAATGACCCGGCAGGACGTTAAAGTAAGGCTGCGATCTATTAATCTCATAGAGTAGAGCAGGTTGGTGAGATTATATTGCCATAGGGAATATGATTAAGCGTTAGTAACCATAAAGAGCTCACGGCAGCGATATCCGGGAAACAAGATGGACTCCACTAATCCCCTCTATACATAAATTGCGAATCCTGATTATTACGAGCCTATGGCGTGTAAAAAATCTGCAGCAATGAGAACTTGCAAGGTACTGTAACAGGGAGTGAGTATAGGGAAGCTCGCACAGACATTTTAAACTAAAAGTTTAATGCATTTTGTGAATACATCCGATATAATGTAAGTCTACAAATAGAGATTGTGATTCGGGATGGAAGAAAATTGCGGAGGTACAAAGAGATGGAACCAATGTATTTGGCAATCCAGCAAAAGGAGACAGGGAAGCAAATTAAGAAACTGCTCATGGAAAATGGTTATACTGTGAAAGATGTGCAGAATGCTATGGGATTTGAGAATCCGCAGGCAATCTACAAATGGATTTCCGGTAGATCATTGCCGAGCTTAGACAATTTTGTAATCTTAAGCAGATTACTGCATACCAGTATTGAAGATATCCTCGTCGTTGACGGGGATGTTGTTCGTTTATGGGGAATTATTCATGACCATAGAAAACCTGACTGCGGATTTTCTATGGTATTAAACCGTTGGTACAATGACAAAGCATCTGTCATGCATTAAGCTAATATCAGAACAAAAAACAAAAGAAAATGGAGGTCGTAAGGAAATGCAGACAATGACATCAGCATATGCAAATAAAATGCTTAAGAGCCTGGAAGAAGATAAGGCCTTCTGGGTAAACAAAGAGGCAACATCCAGTACCTATGTTGCAGCTATCAATGAGGAACCTGTCGTACCAGAATATGATTATACGGAGGTTGCAGCTACTATTACATCTCTTGATGAGAAAATTGCAATTATCAAGCATGCGCTTAATGTAACCAATTCTAATGAAAAGGTTCAGGTGGGCGATGCAGAAATGAGCATTGATACAATTCTTATAAAGATGGCTCAGCTGAACAAGAGAAAATCAGTGCTTGATCAGATGCGTAAGCAGCTACCAAAAGCCAGAGAGGAGCAGCGCTCTTATATGTCCAGAAATACGGTTCCAGAATATAGGTATATTAACTATGACCTGGAGCTGATTAAGAAGGAGTATGAGGCTGTATCCAAGACCATTATGGAAATGCAGATGGCTCTTGATAAGTACAATCAAACAGTACAGTTTGAAGTAGACATCTAAGGATTTTTCCGTACAAGGCTTTATGAGATTGATGGTGATCCCAGAAGTTTTTGTTCATGGTAAGGGTATGTCTGTTATGGGTTATGTGTTATCGGTTTATGTTCATTGTAGGTTTTAAAATCTGATGCAAGATTTCTTAACAGCGGCCTTGTAGAAAACCTGCAGGAAACTGCGTGTGGAGGTTCGGTTATAAGCACAGGCTGTGGGAGGTCTTCGGATCTTCTGCAGCTATCTTTATGTTGGAGATGATGAGAATGAAGAATTATTGGAAAATGAGTGATTTTTCGTTATTTGCGGTTCCTTATGCTTATGTAGATCATAGTTCTTATCTGGCGGATCAATTGTTTGTGCAGAATAAGATAACTATGAAATTTAAGGGAGAGATGGTCAAGGATGGTTCGGCGTACTGCATTGTATTCTGTAAGGTGCTAAAGAGGGACGTCGCAAGATTTGAGGAAGCTCTAGAACGACTTAAAGATAAAATGCTCTTACTGGGACATAAAGATTATCCTGCCGCCTGTGGTGAAATTGCAAAGATGATTGAAGAAGACACGAAAGCGAGGATGAGAAAATGAAGCAATATGTAACGCTTGATAAAAGAAGTAAGAAAGCGCAGAGGGAATATTATGCTAAGCAGCGAACAACATGGGGAGAACTGAATCCGGTCACAAGATCAGTTCCGAGTGGAAAGACTTACAACAGAAAAAAGGAAAAGCAGAGAATCGGTGTTGAATTCAGAAATGGATTTGATGCCGATTTTTTGCGAAGTTTAGTTTTGCTTATACATTTTAGGACTAGCGAAAGGAGCGAATAATCATGAAGAGATATAAGTTTTGCGGTTTGTAATCGCAAAACAAATTGCCTTTTGGAACGAATTGCGATATACTATCTACAAACGGAGGTGGTCACGATGATTTACAGACCTTTGTATGTAGAGAAGATCATGGCTTATGTGGATACGCCATTTGTAAAAATCCTTACGGGAGTACGTCGTTGCGGAAAGTCAACGATCCTGAAAATGATTATGGAGAGATTGGAAACGCAGCATAACATTCCGAAGGAGCGCATTGTCAGTTGCCGCTATGACTCAATGGAATATGAGGATATGACGGCAAAGCAGATGTACGCACAGCTTAAAGAGCGTCTTTCGCCCGATGGAAAAACTTACCTGTTTCTCGATGAGGTTCAGGAAATCAAGGGCTGGGAAAAGGTCGTCAATTCGCTGGCATCTGACTTTGATGTTGACCTGTATGTGACAGGTTCCAACTCTCACATGATGTCCTCTGAGATTTCAACCTATCTGACGGGACGATATGTATCTTTCCGCATCTTCACTTTGTCCTTTGACGAGTACCTGATGTTCAAAAGCCAATATACCGAGGTTGGAGAGCCGAAGACGGAGCTTGCTGACTATGTACGCTTGGGCGGTTTCCCGGCAACGCATTTGCAGGAGTTTTCTCAGGACGAGGTCTACACTATCGTGCGTGATATTTACAACTCTACGATCTTCTCGGATATTGTTAAGCGCAATCAGGTGCGGAAGATCGACCAGTTGGAACGAGTGGTCAAGTACACCTTCAACAATGTGGGCAATACCTTCTCGGCAAAGTCCATTTCGGATTACCTGAAAGCGGAACACCGAGCGTTGGACAATGAAACAGTTTATAGTTACTTGGAGAAGCTGGAGAAGGCGTACCTGCTCCATCGATGCTCCCGCTTTGATTTACAGGGCAAGGAGATCCTGAAAACACAGGAGAAATTCTATCTTGCCGATACCGCCCTGCGGTACAGCGTTCTCGGCTATAACGCTGACAGCGTGGCATCCAGTTTAGAGAATGTCGTGTACTTGGAGCTTTGCCGCAGAGGGTATACCGTCAATGTCGGCAAATCCGGCAGCAGCGAGATCGACTTTGTCGCAGTACGGCAAAATGAAAAGCTCTATGTGCAGGTGACGCAGGAGCTTCATTCTCTGAAAACAGAAAAACGGGAATACGACCGGTTGTTGGAAATCCACGATAACTACCCCAAATATGTTCTCACAACGGATGAGTTCTCGGGAGGAAACTACGAGGGCATCAAGACGATGCATATAGCGGACTTCCTGTTAAGTCATGAATACTAAACGACAGAATCGCGAAATGGAAGAGTATCGTAGTCTTTTGGAGACTAAAAAGATGCTATGCACAGTAGAAAAGAAGGGAAAATAACGGTATGGGAATGACTTTATCTATGGAGGAAAAGGTACAGACAGCAGCTGAGACAGTGATCAATGCATCGGCAGCTGACGAAACGGTAACAGGCGGGACCACACCGTCAGAGCCGCTTTCTGAGAAAAGGATAGTGCATGCAGAGGATTTTGATCCGCTGTTTGCCATGTCCGAGGAGGATTGTGTCGAAGGGTTTATAAAACGTGAAATGCAGCGTGCCGGGATCACGGAAGAACAGAATCTGATCCCGGAGGATATGCTGCGCAGAAAAAATATACTGAATGCCATTTTGGCGGTTCTGTTATTCGTATACATATCTCTGTTTTTCTTTCATTTTCCGATGAAAACCTATGTGATCGGACTTATCATCCTGGTGGTATATGCATTTTTGACCAGCCGTTATCAGCTGATAAAATATTTGAAAAAGGAGATCAGATCCAGATCCCAGGAGAAAATCTCCAATATTGTCATGAATGTGAAGGCATCCATGGTGCCGGATTACAGCAAAAAGTTAAAATGGGTTCTCATGGCGGTGGCTGTGGCAGGCTCGCTGCTGCTGTTTAGTAAACCCAGGTTCTTCTATGAGCAGGCAGATGACGGATATTATGTGCGATTTTATGTCTATGGTCTGACGAATATGACTACGGCGACCATCCCCGATACTTATCAGGGGGAGAAGGTAGTGGGCCTGCGCGGCAACACCTTTTCCAATATGCCCTTTTTATCAGAGGTAACGCTGCCGGACAGCATTACAGAGATCCGCGGGCAGGCATTTAAAAACTGCAGAAGCCTGGAACGTGTGACATTACCGGAGCATCTGACGTATCTGGGCGGGGAAGCTTTTTACCATTGCAGCAGTCTGGAGGAGGTAAATCTTCCGGCGGGGCTGACGGAGATCCGCGGCAACACCTTTGAAGAATGCACCAGCCTGCTGCGCATAGAGATCCCGGATAACGTGACCAGGATCGGCGGACACGCGTTTTATGGAAATACCAGTCTTGAGGAGGTGGTGATCTCCCCGGACAGCAAGCTGCAGCAGATCGGTCTTCTGCCTTCCGGTGCTGTGATTCTCTGCGGGAGATCACACTGCCCCGGGGCGTATCTGTCAATGAACGTGCTTTCAAGGAGACACCTGTAAGGATCGATTACTATGAATACTAAATTTATTCATTTGTTATATGTGCCGACCATGGCATGTAACATGCAGTGCCGGTACTGTTATCTGGAGGACCACACCGTAGATACCCTGCGGGGCGGAGATTGCCTGGAGACCCTGCAATATGCCATCGCAAAATTCCGTGAAGCGGATGTGGTGCCCTTTAATATTTCCCTGCACGGCGGCGAGGTGACCACTTTACCAAAGCAGGAATTCCATGACCTGATCCAATATATCAGCAGATACTATCAGGACATGCGTGAACTCATCACAGATGCCGGCTTCAGGGTGGGGCATCCCCACATCAAGACGAACCTGTACGGACTGGACAGACATATTGAGACCATCCGGGAGTTCAACGTGTCCATATCGGGCAGCCTGGATCTGCCGCTTTCCCTGCATGAAAAATACAGGGTGACCAAAGGCGGAGAGGGCACACTGGAACGGATACTGGATAATATCCGACTGCTGGAGGAGATCCCTGACAAGAAAAAAGTATCTGCCACAATCTTTCGGGAGCATTTCGAACAGCTGGATCAGATCATCGAGGATATCAGATTCCTGGACCGTAACACATGCCTGGACATGAATGATTTTAATTTCATGATAGGGTTTGACTACAATTCCTGTGGCCTGCTGCATCACATGAGTGAAGAGGAACAGCTGATCTTTTACCGGCGGATGCACGAGGCTTTTGACGGGACCAATCTGGATGCCGGGGTCAACGGTGCATGGTTCGATGAGTTCGGACCGGAATACTGCACCAACTGCGATAATTGCGGAGAGAAATTTTTCCTGTTGGAGCGTAACGGAGACATCTATTCCTGTGTCAGAGGTCAGAAGAACGAAGATTTTTACTACGGTAATATCTACCGTGACACGGTGGACACCATTTTGAAAACCGCTGCACGCAAGATTTTCCAAAACCATAACAGACAACCGTTTCCCGAGGAATGTGCGAGGTGCGCTTACCTGTATCTGTGCAAAACGGGCTGCCCTTTTGTGAAAAATGTATATGGCTCCGGCAAAAGCTACACTTGCCTGCTGCAACAGCAGATGTACCGGGACCGCGGCTATGCCCCGGATGCTTCTGCTGACGAGACGACATATGAATATGTGACGAAGATGCGCCTCGAGGAGCCGGAAAAGTATCTGCCTGCCAAGACATCCGCAGAATATCCTGCACTGGAACAGATCATTGCACAAGATGCGAAGCTGAAATATATCTATGACAGCGGTGTGTTCGAACTGGACGTGGATGGAGACAGATATCCGCTGATCTCCCAGATCCTTAGGAAGTCCAGGGAGATCCTATATCTGACACCCATCAGTACGGTAAAGCTGCGTATGAAAAAGCATATGCTGCAGGAAGAATGCGATTATCCGGAGAACAACGCATTGTACCTGATGCTGTTGTCCGGAGATCTCGTGACTTACGGGGATGAAGGGAGAACAAAGCAGCGGCACATTGCCACGCATCAGATTTATAAAGGGGTGCTGGACCATTCCGGGGACAACGAAGAAGAATGGTATGTATATGATATTTCCGGGCTCCTGCGCGAATATGCAAAGGAATATGCCACGGGCAGCCCGAACAATCTGTTGTGCACCACTACGGAGCTGAGAGACTGCCATTACCGGAAGCAGGAAAATAATGCCTATTACCATATACAGGCCATCAATCTCCCCTTTCAGAACATTGAATTTTACTATCTGACACTGGATCAAAAAAATGACAAGGAGGCTTTCCATGAATTTTGAACCGCAGACCTATGAAGAACTGATCCGCATGAAGCGTTGCGTGGAACTGACGAAATATTATGAGGTGACAGAGGAGGAGCTTTGGGAAATCTATCATTTCCTGGAGCAGGAGCCGGAGGCTTTCATCAAGGGAGGCAGACAGAATCTGTCCCTCATCATCGGGCAGAATACTGCAAAAACCCAGAAGGTGATCATGGCGAACTGCACTGACAGTAGCATTGATGGAATCCTGCTGTCACGGACAGAATTCAAAGTGTTCCCCCATTACACACCATCCTCAGGCTCCGGCAGCAGCGGTGGTTCCTCTTCCAACAACAATAATAATAATAACAACAATAACAGATAGGACACGAAAGCAATGGCATTCATATCCGAAACACTTCAAATGCGCAGGCTTACAGAAAGCGGCGTCAATATCAAGACTACCTACATCGTCGATGGCACCCTGAGGTACCGGTCCACAGACGGAACCTGTCAGGATGATGTGCACAGTGGTATCCGCTGCCGCAAAGAGTATTTCCGGCAGGGGAAATTGCTCCATACAGAGAAAATCTTCGATTCCCGCATGGAGTATACCTATGTATCCGGAATGGATGAAGAGGCACAGCATACCTGTGAAAACTGCGGCTTTACCGGCAAAGTAAAGGAATTTGTGAACGGCTGTCCCTGCTGTGATGCGGCCTCTAACATTGACTACGCAGACAAGGAGCTGGGCAGCAAGCACCATTATGACCTGGTATTGCAAAGCCCGGTCTACCGGATCGTCACGGGAGTGGTAGACTACATCATATCGTTCCTGCTATGCAGCCTGTGGATCATAAATACCTCCAGGACCTTCAATGGCTATGATGTGGGCAAGATTTTCATCTACAGCACAATCCTGGCTATGATCCTCTATTACTTTTTCTATCTGTGCGATGCGTATGCGGTACTGGGGCCAGTCAGACGCTACAAAGAAAAACAGAACCGTCGGCAGCAGGAATTCTGGACCGGCACCGGCATCGACAAAAAGCGGTTCTATAATAACCTGAACTACGAAGCCGGCAGACGCTACTATTCCCGGCCGAATGTCATTGATTACGACATTATGGACTACACCGGTCTGCAGGAGCATGTGGAGAACGGCATATTGTGCGTGGATGTGGAGTTACAGGTCAGACTGGTGTATCTGCGAGGTGGCCGGATCACATCCGCATATCAGAAGGATACCTTCTCCCTCAGCCACAACGACAGAGTCATGACCCTGGACAGCGGGATCCACGTGATCAAATGCCCCAAATGCGATGCCAATATTGATGTGACCAAAGGCGTGTGTGAATATTGCGGGACCGAGATCGACAGCCTGCAGGAATGGAAGTGAAAAATTACAAAATGTTGATGGAGATATACCGAGGAGGAAGAAAGAATGAAAATATGGTTAGATGATCTCCGCCCGGCACCCTGGGGATATGAGAGCGCCAGATCCGTGAATGAAGCCAAGACACTGATCAGGGAGGCGGAGAGAAACGGCATCGAGATCGAGGTGCTGGATCTCGACCATGACCTGGGAGATTTGGCAAGCCAGGGGGGCGATGCCATCAAACTACAGGACTGGCTGGCGGAGCGGGAGACCTTTTACCCTGTGGAGATCCATACCGCGAATCCAGTGGGCAGAGCGAATATGGAGAGCGTGCTGGCGAGGTACTGGGGAGAGGAGTACTGGTAAGGATATCAACCGTGTGGGCGCGGATTCCAGCCACTCCTGGATAACCGGCTTAAACGGATCCAGCTTGGATGGCTGTGCCTGAACAACCGGCGGTGCCGGACTTTTTTGAGGAAAATCCCTTGCTGATTTCAGGAAATTCTGACGCTTTTTTCTGGTAATTTTAGTGTATCATAAACACCCAGTGCTGGTAACAGCCCCTTATAGGGGCAGAAAAAACCACCGGCCCAGCCGGTGGTTATGGTTTATTTAGAAAGATGCCATGTGATCAGTGGGAGGAGGTGTCCGCTGCGTCTAACAGCCATTTCCAGGCAGGGACAACATCAATGACAATGTCATTGCATTCGAGAACTGCTTCTTCACTGTTAGTGATAAGAAGGCATGTAATATCAGGAATAAAGTTCTTGAGTTTAGTGAAAGCTTTGGTTTCTCTTTCTTTCGTATCAATGTTGTCAAGAATCTGCATACTGACCTGAATAGCAAGCTGCTCGGAGGGAACATAGAAATCAATTTCAACATTATTTTCGAAGAAATAAACGTTTTCTATTCCGTAGCGACGAACCAGTTCAATAGCTACGAGATTTTCTAATTGTGCGGACTGACAGTCTAACAGCATAAGACCAAGAAGACCGGTATCCATGAAGTAATATTTGGGTGAGGTTTCTTTTTCAATAAGTTTTGCCGCATAATTCCGGAGTGTAAAAAGCAGATAGGAGTCAGTCATATAACCAACATAATTTATAACGGTTTGTTTTCCCAGGGATGCTCCTGCGTTTTTTAATATATTGGTAAGTCGGCTGAAAGATAAAGGTTTGGTAACGGATTCTGCTATTTTTTTCAAAATCAGTCTCACTGCGAAATCATTTGTAATCTTATTTCTTGTGATAATATCCCCCAGATACACCGTTTGATAAATGCTATTTAGAAAACTTCGTTTATTCCTGATATCGACCAGCTCAGGGAAAGCTCCATAAGTTATATATTCATGATACAAACTGAGAACTTCTGCCCGGTCTTTTGTGCTGATCACGTTAAGATAATTTTTATCTTTGTGATTAGCAACAAGATATTCCGAAAAGGAATAGGGGTAAACATTAAGAATCACAAAACGCCCACCCAGAGTAGAAGCAATTTCATTACTAAGCATTTTGCTGTTACTGCCCGTGATATCTATCCGGTATTTCATATCTGCCATTCTGCGGACAAACTTTTCCCATCCGTCAATATTTTGAATTTCATCAAAAAACAAGTAAGGCCGATTGGCTGTGCCGGAAAGTTCTATTCCGATTTCCAAAATTATAACTCCTTTTTCTGATCTTTCCACTTCTCCACGATAAGCTCTTACTCCTGCTCCCGGAAGTTTCAACACAGCCGGATATTTACCCTGTGCCTTTGGAACACACAATATTCCATAAATCCTTGAAGCATAAGAATAATTACCGAAACTTACATGATATACATTAACTTTGGATGTACACTTTTCAGGTATCAATGTCATTTTCGGGTTCATTGGTTCTTTTGATGCCTCAATCTTAGCCTTCTCCCAGAATTCCAGAAAATCATCAGGATAATTTACCGTTGGACTTATTTTTTCAGGTTCAAACCCTACAGTAGCCATACCCTCATATTTGCGTCCTTCTACTTCAGCCTGTACCTTACAGCGCAAGAAACCTGGAGTTTTCATAGTACCTAATTCCAGTTCAGTTT
>ERZ780076.938-NODE-938-length-10767-cov-4.543036_pt1 | contig 10767 bp, 8 predicted proteins | sample MGYA00511022_ERZ780076 | MGnify/ENA primary metagenome ERZ780076 (study PRJEB29588, sample SAMEA2148733) | human gut metagenome | biome: human gut; feature: human-associated habitat; material: faeces | place: Denmark | collected 2008/2010 ... | reverse complement strand
CGGCATTCCGTTTGATCCCATCGGTGGCACTCCTCCGTTCACCGGCATTCCGTTCGGTCCCATCGGTGGCATACCTCCGTTCACCGGCATTCCGTTTGATCCCATCGGTGGCATACCTCCGTTCATTCTGGCATTATTTCTCATAACCCCAAGACGGCTTACCTTTGGAGACGGTACATCAGAACGGAGTATATGGCTGTTCCCGCTGGTTGCAAACGCATCATCTGCTACCTTTTTTCTTCCGGCAACAGGGACACTAGCGCCCATCTCCACAAAAAGATCGATCACTTTATTTTTCATGTCGGAACTTGAAAATGTTCCCGGCACATTAGTCAGGTTTATAAGTCTGGCAACATAATTATCACCGTCATTCTCCGAATATGTGGCGTCAACGATTATCGTCTTTATGAGGTTTCTGACCTCATTCATATCCGTGGCTTCTTTATTCACTGGAGCAACGATAAATCCCACATCATAAGTCTCTGGTGAAACGAAAATATGCTGAATATCCTTTGCCACAAAACTCAGAGAAACCATTCCCTTTCCAAACGACTCAAGCCCATCTAACACATTGTAAATCACTGTAAGCATCTCTTTCTTGCCGACAGCAGACCTGAGGATCTCTGGCAAAGGCTTCATATGATCTATATCATACTCAAACACTCTCACCCCACCATTTTCCTGCATATTACAAAGTATCATCTGTGGAAACTGTCCGCTCCTGCTCATATCGTAAACCTTGGCATCGACGACATCGTCAACGTCCAGGCAATAATTTACTTTATATGTATCCCCCATAGGTACTACAGTTATCTTCTCTCTATTCATTCTATTTTTACCCCCTTTAGTAAACACCAAAAGCAGGTATTACTACCTGCTCTTTTCCCACCTCTGTGGGCTGTGTATATTAACTTAATTTGAAAATGAAATCCTCACCGCCGATACTTATCATGGCATCATTTGAAAGCTTCATCTCACCATTATCATCAAGTCTCTGTCCGTTCAGATATGTACCATTGGTCGTCTTGTTATCCTTCAGGTAACATCCATCCTCTCTCTGGTAGATTATAATGTGAACCTTGCTTATCGCACCGTTACCGCCAACATGATAATCAACTCCACGACCAGCCTTGCCTATCTTGAATACGGCCTTATTGATCATAACCCTCTCGCCAGTGTTGACTCTGACTATATAAGGCATAGCCTTAGGAACTCCCTTTGAAACTGCTGCAGCAACCTCTGAGTCGCTATCCTTTACGACATTCATTCCGCCCGTAAGCTCAACTGTGCTACCAGTTCCCTTCTTCTCCTCGGTCTCCACCTTTGATGTGACAGGATCCATATTAGTCTCAGGTTCAACTGCCTCACCATTCATATACTGAGGAGCTGTTATCTGCTCAGTAGGATTGTCTATTCTGCTTTCCTCCGCATCGACAACCGCCTTCTGAATTATCTTAGCTCTGTTTATCTTGATATTCTTGACCACTGGTGGATTGTCCATGACCTCATCCGTGGATATCAGAACAGGTATCTGTTCCTCCTGCCGCTCAAGTTCAACTTCCATGACTCCATCTGTGGTCTGAGCAACCTCTGTCAGACTAGACTGTGTTTTCGGCTCCTGTGGCTCCGGCACCTCCACATCAGATGTAAGCGCCTCTGTGTAATCCGAATCGTCATCAACGTTCTCCGTCTCAAGATCATCAAATACACTGTCGTCAAACACTGACATATCTATGCCATCTGATACCGACTTCCCCTCTTCCTGCTTCTCTGAATCATCAAAGGTCAGATCCTTAAACAGACTGTCAACATCTGCTACTGTGTCATCCTCTTCCTCTGAGCCATCATCCTCACCAAATGACACATCCTTGTACTCTGGCAGATCATCCATGCTTGTATCAGGCGATGTGTCGACTGTAGACTGTGATACAGATATATCACCATCTATATCTAAAAACTTTTCTTCAACCTGCATACCTGCAGATTCCATAAGTTCTGTAAGCTGCGAATAAAAATTTCTCACGGTAAACTTATCTGTATTTAAAAGGCTCAGCAGTCTTGCAACATAGTTGCAGTCTTCACTATCGTCATACTTTACGCTTGTAAGTATATCCTTTACAAATGTTCTAAATTCTGCATTTATATTTGCATCGGCTTCAACTGGAACACAAAGCATTCCGACATCATATGTAACAGGATTAACATACGTAAATCCTTTATGTAATATGACATAAGAAGCAGGGATTCCAAGATCACGAAGATTGACTATTCCTGAAGCTACCCCTCTGACTATCCCCAATATCTTCTCGGCATTTACTGTATTAGAAAGGAGTGCGTCTACCGTTGTCCTGCCTGTAACATTATATGTAAGATAATCATTCTCATCATCCTCTTCATAAATGATATCTATGAGTTCTGGAATCTTGTTCTCCTCCAGATAATCCAGCAATTCTTCATCAAACTCACAATCATCATTAAGAATATATGACAAATATTTCTCAGAGCCGATATTTCTTACTTTGAAACTTACTTTTCTCATCAAATATTCCTCCTATCGCACCTCCAAAAGCGCATAACTCGATGCATAAAAACCCAAAAGGGTACATACTCTTTTATTATATATAATAAACTTATATATCGCAAGCAGTTTATACCCTTTTGGAAAAATAACGACTATATTTTATTGTATATTTTCTTGCTTCTACACTCTTTGGAAACTACTCTCCATCACCCTCACTCTCTTTCTCAGCCTTTGCAGCGTCCGCCTTCTCTATATCAGCAAGATGTCCCTCATAAGTTTCATTGAATATACATGCGCCCTCACTCTCATCTGAAGTCAGATAGTAGAGATAATTGTGATGTTCCGCGTTAAGAACCCCTTCTATTGAAGTCTGTCCAGGATTACATATTGGGCCTACCGGAAGTCCCGTATACTTATAAGTATTATATGGTGAGTCAACCTCAAGATCATCATACGACAGTTCAGCCTTATCGTACTGTCCATCAGTAACAACATAGAGTACTGACGGATCCACCTGAAGCGGCATATCCTGATTAAGTCGGTTGAGGAATACTCCAGCAACCTTCGGTCTGTCTGAATCAAGTTTGCACTCTTTTTCAACGATTGATGCCATTGTGAGAACTTCAAAGTCTGTAAAGCCCATATCCTCGGCTTTCTTCTTGTACTCATCTGTATATATACTGTTAAACTTATCTATCATATCCTGTATGAGATCCTTGGCTGTCATATTCTCGTATATATCGTATGTAGCAGGAAACAGAAATCCCTGAAGAGCGTATTTAACTTCTGTCGATGGTATTTCAAATGGGTATTCAAAGTCTCCTGATCTGCACTCAGTAAGGAACTCATCCGCAGTACAAAAACCCTTTTCCTCACATCTATCAGCTATCTGTTCAACCGTAAATCCCTCCGGTACAGTGATTGTATACAACACCTCTCTGGTAGACTCTACATAACAAAGAGTTTTTATCATATCCAATGTCGACATACTTGAATTAAGCGTATATGTTCCTGGCTGCAGGCTTCCACTATACTGGGAACCTGTCATTCTGAGCTGAAACGCAAGCTTGTACTTTATAAGGCCTGCCTCCTTCAACATTCCAGCTGCCTCCTTGACCGTAGTATCCTCAGGGATCGTGATCTCTATATTCTCTCCGACCTCCCCGCCTTCTGTACCTTCGTATTCTCTCATAAAACCGGTGTACGTGTCCTTGATCTTATGAACGCCAACCACCACCACACACACTGCAATGGCAATGATTATTATCGGTCTTACAATATTTCTCCAATCCATTTTTCTCTCCTTCTTGTTTTTTTCATTTGCCTGTTTATATAAGTGATGTTATCATAACCATATCTCAATGAAGAAAGGAATGATATAATTGGCAAATCCTATAGTTACTATTACTATGGAAAATGGTGATGTCATGAAAGCTGAGCTTTATCCTGACATTGCACCTAATACTGTAAACAACTTCATCTCTCTCGTAAAGAAGGGCTTCTATGACGAAGTTATCTTCCATCGTGTCATAAAAGGCTTCATGATACAGGGTGGAGATCCTCAGGGAATCGGCATCGGCGGTCCTGGATATTCCATCAAAGGAGAATTCGCACAGAACGGTTTCAAGAATGATCTGGCACACACGCCAGGTGTCCTCTCTATGGCTCGTTCAATGATGCCTGACTCAGCAGGTTCACAGTTCTTTATCATGCACAAGGCAGCTCCACATCTGGACGGTGCCTATGCAGCCTTTGGCAAGGTTATCGAGGGACTTGACATTGTAGACAAGATTGCAAATGTACCAACTGACTACAACGACAAGCCTAGGGTTGAACAGAAGATGAAGACTGTAACAGTCGACACCTTCGGTGTAGACTACCCTGAACCAGAAAAGGCTTAATCGAAATTATTATAAACCATATACTGGAATTTGAAAATAACAATAATTTTATATTACACAAATTTAAAGACTGACTATACTCCCAAATGAGCACAGTCAGTCTTTTTTCTTCTATATGTTCATAACAGTGCTACCGTATCACATGTAGATTTTTTCTTCCATTTGCGGTACAATACTCTGCAGAGGGGATTCATAATTTTTATTCGAAGGAGTTTCCCATGTTACATCCAGCTATAGATCTGGCGTGCTTTGCTCTGGAAGCAGTCGTTGACATCATTATGTTTTCAGCTTTACTGGGACTCAGGTTTCGGAATCTGAGGCATCCCATCGCAGGCTTATCCATGTATTTTATCTGTGGCAATCTTATTGGCTACATTTTCCCCAACGCATTTGGCTGGGTAGCTTTATGCCTGTTATCCTATCTGGCAATGCTGTATATGACCAAGGCCTCACCATTTTATACGTTGGTAGCATATATTATCTCCTACCTGTACAATGCTTTCTGCGAGGATTTCTTCTTCATGGCGTTCTCCAAGATTGGTATACAGAATGAGAATATAATCGCCCTGGGAAGTTCAATATTACTTTTCCTCATCGCGCCTGTCATCTGTCATTTTGTGCCGCTTCACAGATGCTTCAGCTATATTATAAAGGGAAGTGCATTGACCAGATTCCTTCTGCTGCATCTGTTCGCCATATACATCATTGAGACCGGCCTGTACAAATACAGTTCAACTGATATCTCATCATATATTCCTTACATAGCTTCATTTGTGGTAATAATTGTCATAACCGATATTGTACTGCTCCATCAGCAGCGAACGATAAGCAGGCAGCAGCACGACCTTGCCAGCTACGAAACATACCAGCCTATGATGACGGATCTTATACAGGATATACTTGGCAGACAGCACGATTTCAACAATCATCTCGCCGCCATCAATATGCTTCCTTATGCCTATAAAGATTATGACTCTCTGGTCAGCGCCCTGGCAGACTACTCGGCAAATATCGTCTCAGACTACAGAGATACCGAGCTTCTGAAGATCAACATGCCTATCGTTGCGGGTTTTATACACAGTAAGATGATCATTGCGGACAGGCTCGGCATAATGCTTGATATAACAATAAAAAATCATGACCTTGTGAGTGCCATGCCTGAATACGATATCATCCGTGTTGCAGGAATCCTTATAGATAACGCACTCGAAGCCTCACAGAGAACCGACACGGTCCGTCTGACTCTCGGAAGCAGTGATGGAAAGATTGAGATTGAGACTCTCAACAAGGGACAGCAGCTCACGCACGAGCACAGGCAGCAGATGTTTGATGCAGGATATACCAGCAAGCAATCCAACAGAAAGCTGCACGGCTACGGGCTGGCAAACCTGAAAAAGCTTGTTGCCCAGTACAATGGGCAGATTTGTCTCGATAATCAGCAGATAGACGGCGTGACGTATATACATTTTGATGTGCGCGTATAACAATATAAAAGCCAGACACGGACGATCCACGTCATAAATACAAATGACTTATATCCCGTCCATGTCTGGCTTTTATACTTTTGTTCTATATTGCGCTGTTTCTGCTTTTTTCTATCTTACAGCTCTACATCCCAGAAATCATTGATGGTTGCGAAGTAATCCTCCGGTGTCTCTGCACGGCGGATAAGCCTCCATGATCCGTCTGGTCTGAGCAGGACCTCTGCTGACTTAAGCTTTCCATTGTAATTGTATCCCATGGCAAATCCATGAGCTCCTGTATCGTGGATGACAAGGATATCTCCCATGTCGATCTTTGGAAGCATTCTGTCTATAGCGAACTTGTCATTGTTCTCACACAGTGAACCTGTCACATCATACTTGTGATCACATGGCTCATTCTCTTTGCCGAGAACTGTGATGTGGTGATATGCACCATACATAGCAGGTCTCATGAGGTTGACTGCACATGCGTCCACGCCAATGTACTCCTTGTGTGTGTGCTTCTCATGGATGGCTGTTGTAACCAGGTGTCCGTAAGGTGCCAGCATGAAACGTCCAAGCTCTGTGAAGATAGCTACATCACCCATGCCTGCTGGTACAAGCACTTCCTCATATACCTTTCTGACGCCCTCGCCGATGACCATGATGTCATTTGGCTCTTTATCCGGTGTATATGGAATTCCAACTCCGCCTGACAGGTTGATGAAGTCAAGCTTGACGCCTGTCTTCTCCTTGATCTCAACTGCTGTCTCGAATAGAATCTTGGCAAGTGTTGGATAGTATTCATTTGTCACTGTATTGCTGGCAAGGAAGGCATGCATTCCGAATCTCTTCACGCCCTTTGCCTTGAGGATCTTGTATGCCTCGATGATCTGATCCTTTGTCATACCATACTTTGCATCACCAGGGTTGTCCATGATGGTTGTTGATATAGAGAACTTTCCGCCCGGATTGAATCTGCAGCAGATCTTCTCTGGAATTCCTGCTGACTTCTCCAGGAAATCAATGTGTGTGAAATCGTCAAGATTGATGGTTGCGTTCAGCTTCTTTGCAAGCACGAATTCTTCGGCAGGGGTGTCATTGGACGAGAACATGATCTCATCGCCCTTAAATCCCATCTTGTCTGACATCATAAGCTCTGTCAGTGATGAACAGTCAGTTCCGCAGCCCTCTTCCTTGAGGATCTTGAGTATTGTTGGGTTTGGAGTAGCCTTTACAGCGAAATACTCCTTGAATCCTTTATTCCATGAAAACGCCTTGTAAAGCTTTCGCGCATTCTCTCTGATTCCTTTTTCATCGTAAATGTGAAATGGTGTAGGGATCTCCTTGATGATCTCCTCCGCCTTTGCCTTTGTAATAAATGGTGTCTTCATCTTTTTTCCTTTCTGTCCTTTCCTGCATACTATGCGTTGTTCTCCGCTGCGACAAGGTTCTCACTCTTGTGCATCCTACGGAGAAGTGGCTTTTCTATCTTACCTGTAGCATTTCTCGGAACGTGCTCAAATATGATCTTCCTTGGCCTCTTGTATCTTGGAAGTTCTTTACAGAACTCGTTGATCTCTTCCTCTGTGCAGGTCATGCCATCCTTTACCTCTATGATGGCCGCTGTGATCTCTCCGAGACGGGCATCTGCGATACCGATAACCGCAACGTCCTTGATCTTCTCATATTTGCTGAGGAAGTTCTCTATCTGTACAGGGTAGATATTCTCTCCACCACTGATTATAACATCTTTCTTTCTATCTACAAGATAAATAAATCCATCTTCGTCCTGCATAGCCATATCTCCCGTGTACAGCCAGCCATCCTTCAGGCACTCCTCTGTCGCCTTTGGATTCTTGTAATAGCAGGTCATGACACCAGGTCCCTTGAGGATAAGCTCGCCGACTGCGCCCTGCTCAACCTCTGTTCCGTCCTCATTCACGATCTTCGCCTGCCAGCCATAGCCCGGCACGCCTATAGCTCCGACCTTATGTATGTTCTCTACTCCCAAATGTACAGCGCCCGGTCCGATGGACTCTGAAAGACCATAGTTCGTGTCGTACTGATGGTTAGGGAATATCTCTTTCCATTTCTTTATAAGACTCTGTGGTACTGGCTGTGCTCCAATGTGCATCAGTCTCCACTGTGACAGCTCGTAATCCTCCAGATGTACATCGCCGTTCTCTATGGCGAGCAGTATATCCTGAGCCCATGGTACAAGAAGCCATACTATAGTACACTTCTCATCACTTACAGTCTGAAGTATAGTCTTTGCGCTTACTCCCTTGAGCAGAACTGCCTTGCCGCCCACTATCAGACTTCCAAACCAGTGCATCTTGGCACCTGTGTGGTACAGCGGTGGAATACACAGGAATACATCATCCTTTGTCTGTCCGTGATGTACATTCTCAACCTTTGCCGCATGCATCAGGCTCTCATGATTGTGAAGGATAGCCTTTGGAAATCCTGTTGTTCCAGATGAGAAATATATAGCCGCATCATCGCTGTCCTTGATGTCTCTCTTCTCGAATACACTTGAACAGTTGGATGTCAGCTTGTCATAATCCTCCGCAAATGTAGGACAGTTGCCGCCCACATAGAAGAGTATTCTCTTCTCAGCTATCTCGTCAACGACAGCCTCTATACGTCCGATGAACTCAGGACCAAATACAAGTACGTCGACATCCGCAAGCTCTACACAGTATTTGATCTCCTCCGCATCGTATCTGAAGTTGAACGGAACAACTATGGCTCCTGTCTTCAACACTCCGAAATATATTGGAAGCCACTCAAGGCAGTTCATCATGAGGATACCTACCTTATCTCCCTTCTGGATTCCACGTGATACCAGAAGATTGGCAAATCTGTTTGCCTTCTCGTTGAACACGCTCCATGTGATCTCTCTTCTGTACTGACATGTAGGATTCGACTCTATGAGTTCATACTCTCTCCATGTAACTCTTCTCGTCTCCTGCACATCAGGATTTATTTCTACCAAAGCGACATCATTTCCATATTCTCTGGCATTTCTCTCTAAGTAATCTGTGATTGGCATAACCGTAACTCCTAACCTCTCTTAATAATTGCTCTTATCTCTTTTTCAATTAAAAGCTTTAACGCGTTAAATTGCACGCTCTTTACAGTATATCCCTCACATGGGAAATATACAATAGGCAATTAATCTACTTGTCTACTTCTTCATCCAACTTCTCGAGCACATCATTGCCGTCTTTTTTCTCAATTGCATTTTGACTTGCCTTGACTCTTGGTATGATCAACTCTTTTACGCAAAAGCCCAAGACATTGATGATTGGGGAAACAATTGTCACTACTGTATCAAGCCTAGCTCTTTTATAATCTAACTCCGCCTTATGCATATTCTCCCTATTGCAGACATCCCTTTCGTGCATCTTCTCTCTGCTTTCAATCATCTTTTCTTTATTCTTGAGGTTCGCATCTACAAGCCCTATACCATTATTAACTACCTCACCAATTATTCCTGCCAAGCCACCAAACATTGCACTATTCATAATAGTTCTCCTTTCAAATTTACAATATACAATTCCTATACTTAATCAATAACGCCATGGATACTTTGATATTTATAAGCCCTCATCATCCAGACATTCACCAACTACGATCAACACTCTCCCAATAATTTTGATCACTATACTTGCCATCTTCATATCTACTTTTCCCCCTTTACATCTAATACAAGTCTGTAAATCTTGCGGCTTTTACCAGCTACCCAAAGTAATGTTCCTATAATCTCTCCTGCAATAATCAGTTTCTTTCCCATATTTCATCTATCCTTTCATTTCCAACGTTCAATTACTGATTACATAATATTAAATTCGGCTTCCCAATTCAGTACTCAAAATGGGACTTTGATGAAATATTTCTAAATATAAAAACCAATTTATTACATCAAAAAACTCCCAGATAAAATGTCCATCACACTTCTGTGATTCAAAATTCTATCTGAGAGCTTTTACAATATTATATAATATTATTTTACTTTCAGCTGCAGGCAGAATTGTTCTGCATTCTCATCCCCATATCCAGCCGCTTTCTTCACATAATCCAGACCACGTCCATAGTCTGCATCTCCACACTTTTCATTTTTCTTGCTCCTATTTATATAATACTCGCCTAAGGCAAGCAGAGCTTTAGCAACCAATGTTTTATTCTTGAGAAATTCGTCCATATAAGCAATACTTTTCCAGATTTCTACCTTCACCTTGCCGTCTTCTATTGAAACAATTGAATCCATTTGTTCTTCTATGACCGCCTGATAATACTGCTGCAAAGACTCCTCCGTATATCTGTCCTCCCTGCATCTAACAACATCAAATACAAGTTCTCGGATTTTTTCTCTATACATTCCCTGACAATTCATATGTCTGCAAGTCAGATACCCCCGCCCATCTCTTTTTCTTTTATAAAGAACAAAGTCGCAGCTATAGTCGCCGGAATTCTTTATATACATCATTTCAGAGTACCTTACAGACTCTCTTTTGGGACTGATTCTGCTGAATAAATTTGTCTGCGCTGTGTAAATTCCTTCAGATGTCAATGCCATTTTTCGGTGATTTCTATTACATAATAGATACAATATATCCTCTTTTATCCCCATCTTCTGACTACTGCTATCGATTTCTTCACTATCTGTACTATTTGTATGCAGCGTTATGTCTTTAGTTCGAAGCCCCAAAGCACATTTTTCAATAAGCATCATTTTCTGAACTTCATATAAAGCTTTAATCAGATCATTTGTGGATTCATATCTTTCTCCAATCTCATTGCTTGTACATTTTCTCTCTATGTCCTTCAGTATCTTATTAGATCTGTCGTCTGACAAATGTCCATTTTTTTCTAT
>ERZ780076.937-NODE-937-length-10774-cov-5.957179_pt1 | contig 10774 bp, 6 predicted proteins | sample MGYA00511022_ERZ780076 | MGnify/ENA primary metagenome ERZ780076 (study PRJEB29588, sample SAMEA2148733) | human gut metagenome | biome: human gut; feature: human-associated habitat; material: faeces | place: Denmark | collected 2008/2010 ... | reverse complement strand
TAAGAGAGCCTTGCCGCCGGATACCGGCGCAAGGCTCTCTTACTTATATATATGTGCTGGCAACTTACTTTATCATCACTTTCTTGCCGTTGTGGATGTATATGCCGTGTGCCGGACGTGCTACGCGCATGCCCTGAAGGTTGTACCATGCATCATCGCCATGCTTCTCAACGGCTACATTTTCAATGCCGCTTTCTATCTCGTCAGAGAATACAAGCTGTATTGCGCCGTCGTCAGGCGTGATGTCTGTAGTCGTCTCAAGGTATGCCTTGCGTGCGGGAACGTCGGTGTCAACCGTTACGAGGCTGAACGTCGGCTCGCCGCTTTCAGTGAATATGTAGTCATAAATGCCTTCCGGAATGTCTGTGACAACAATCTTTGTGGCCCAGTCGCCTACCGCCTTGAGGTAATTTTCGGCGTTGTTATCACCCTCGCCAGTAGGTATCTCGTATGTGCCAGGCTCGCCTTTTACAACTATGCCGGTATAAGCCGGAACGTAAGTGACGGGCGAAAGCGTCACCTTTCCTGTTTCGACAGCCGTAGCATAGTAAGCTTTAATTTCAGCGTTGGTGAAGTCAAGCCCTTTCGTAGAGTTGCTGTATGTGGCCACTCCGGCCTCTCCTATGGTTATTGTAACGGCATCATAGCTGTCAGGATAGGTAGTAAGCTCTACCTTGCTTATGGTTACGTTTGCGCCGTTTACAATGATGCCGTTGAACTGTATCTGCTCCAATGTGGCAACGTCGGGTATCTCGTAAGAGAAGGTCTGCGCCGAAGTGGATGCTGCAAGGCTTGTCGCCGCGTCGTCGTCAAAGGGCTGCCAACCTTCAGGATTGGCTATCTGCACCTGCGCGTTGTCGCCTGTTGCGGTGCAGGTTACGGTTATCCGGTCGCCGACCTTTGCCGAGGCGAGGGCGGCAGGCTTGTTGTCGTAGCTCAACTGCAGGGCTGTGTCCCAGTTGCCTATTACTACGGGCGTGTCTTCCCACAGTGTAACGGTTGTTCCTTCCTCCGTTTCATTGGCCTCTATGGCAACTCTTGTTACCGTTACATAATGTCCGTTGATTATCATGCCGTAGCCTCTCAACAGGGCGGTCTGCTCTGCTGTCAGCGTGATTGTAACGTCGCCGTCGGCCTCAAGGTCGCCGCTTGCTATGGCAGTGCGCTCCGGGTCGCGGCCTGCAACATAGTCGTTGGCGGTTATTTCGTATTGGAACCATTGCTCGTCGCCAGCGTCTTCGGTGTTGCGCGACATGGTTATGACCATCTGTCCGCCGTCAGCGATGTTTGCGAAGTAAGAAGAAGGAAGTTCGAGCCTTGTGTCCCAAGCCCAGTTGCCAATCTCTTGCGAGCCTGTCCACACGGTAGTTATCTCCGCGTTGGCTGTTACTGCCGCCGCCATGAGCAGCAATAACGAGGTAAAAATCTTTTTCATTGCGTGTTGATGTTTGATTGTTATACTTGTTGTTCGATGCCTTCCGCCGGGTCTCCGCAGACCAGTGGCAGGCAGCATGGTTTCCGTCCGTTTTGCAAAAGACGGCCTTTCGGACGGTAAAAGGCCACCTTTCGGACTGCAATATGCGGTCTTTTGCAAGGCGAAAGGCCGCATATTGCAGAGCCGTTGAGTGTCAGCGCGTTACGCGCTTAGCGGTGCTCGATGCGCAGGTTGCCTATGCGGAAGTCGGCGGTGTAGGCCGCCGTGGGCTGGAATATTATGCGCAACACATTCCATGTGCCGGGAGCAGGAATGGGGGCGGAGCACATCGGTGCAAGCGGCAGGGTGACGGTCTGCCACTGTCCGTGGGTGTTCAGGCCGAGGCCGTCACCCGGTGTCCATGTATATTCGCTCCCGTAGTTGAACGTGAACTTAAGCGGCGATGCCTCGGTCAGCGGATAGTCGTTGGCCGTAAGCACCTCGAACTTCAGCACGTAGTCGTCAAGGTTTGTCAGGTCGCCTGCGTCTATCATGTTGCGGCTTAGGTCGATGGTGTTCCACGCCCATGCGTCGAATGTGCCGGTGATGTGCATGTGGGGGTTGCCTAATGTTGATGCGTCTCCGCCCATTGAGCCGTCTGCCTCGACATTCATCGTTATCGAACCGTCGGTTGCAAACTGCACGTCGCTCATGTCGCCGTAAAGCAGGTGCTGCGTGGGGCGGAACGGCAGCGTGGCAGTCATCGCTTCGCCCGAGTTTCCGTCAGTCCATGAGATGGTTATTGTGCTGTTGTCGGGCGTTCCGGCAGGCACAAGAGCCTTCATAGACGTGTTGGTAATCGAGCCGAGGCCGAGAGCCGTGCCGCCGAGCGTAACCTGCGACGTTGTGCCGAAGCCGTAGTAGGTGAAGTTCTGGCCGGTTATCGTGACAGAATCGCCTGCGTCTGTAAACTCGCATTCAAGCCCGTTGACGGCCAGCTGTGGGAACGGCACGGTGAAATCGAACGTGGCCGTGCCTTCGGCCGTGGTGTATTCTATCTTGTTCTGGTGCTCCATCGACAGCTCCTGCGGTATCGTTACGTTGGCGCTTGTCGAATAGGTGTACACCTCCGAGAGGTCAACCTCTACGGTGTTGAACGTTATGCGCGTCGGCCTGTTGAGGTTCCGGCCCACTATGCGCACCATCTGGCCTGCCTCGCCCTCGGTTATCGGGCGTTCAAGCAGCGTGTCGCCAACTTCATATACGGCGGTTATCACGGGCGCGCCGGTGTTGGCCTGGTCTTCAAGCGGCGTGTACCCGTCGTTGTAGTCAACGATGTCGTTGCAGCTTGCGAGCGCGAACAGGGCGAGCGCCGCCGCAAAACATGTCATTATGTTAGCTTTCATAGCCTTGTGTTTTTATTCGTTGTCCGTTATTTATTAGTTCCATCCGGGGTTGTTCTCGGTTATGGCCTTGTTGGTGTTAAGCTCGGCGTTGGGGATGGGGAACAGCAAGTTGCGCTGCTGGCGCGTCTTGTTGATGCCCGAGTCGTCGCTTCCGCCCAGCGCGTTCATGGCGTCGAGGTATATGCCCCAGCGTATGAGGTCCCAACGGCGGTCGCCCTCGCAGGCGAATTCCTTTGCACGCTCCTCAAGGATTGCGCTGCGCATCTTCTCCTGTGTGTCAAGCGCGCCGTTGCCGGTAAGGCTGCCCTCGGTGGCGTTTGAACGCCGGCGCACGTTGTTGAGATAGATAAGCGCCTCGCCGGGGTTGCCGAGTTCGTTCTCCGCTTCGGCGTAGATAAGCTGCACGTCGGCGTAACGCAGGAAGGGCCAGTTGGCATCGGCGTTCTCCGTTGCGGCGTTTGTCACGTCAGAATACTTCGTGGTGAACGCCAGGCACTCGCTCGTCATGTTGTAATAGTAGCTCACTCCGTCATCGTAAGGAGCCACGGGGCTGCTCACCCAGTTGCCGTCAAGGTCGGTTCCGGTGGCCATTATGCTGTACTCTTCGGTCAGGGGATAGTAGAAACCGAGGTTTCCGTCCTCTTGTCCGTTGACGCGCCATCGGTGCCTTACACCGTTTACGATGCGGTAATCATCGTGTTCGAACAGGTCATACCAGTGGCGTGTGCATCCCGTCCATCCGCCGCTGGCGATGAAGTCGGAACCGGCGGCTGTGAGATAGCCGGCATACTGCGTGTGAACCTGTGTGGAGTAAGTGTCGTTGCCGTCGGCGGAAGCGATGGAGAACATGAATTCAGGCGCCGTTGCCGATGTCTTGCTCCAAAGCTCAGAGTAAGGCAGCAGCTCGTAGTCGCCATATTCGCCGTCGATAACGTCCTTAGCCCACTGTGCCGCCAGCGTGTACAGTTCGTGCGAGTCCATGTTTTCATATCCGTCAACGGCGGTCTTGTTGAGCGTCATGCTTACTAAAGGAGCGTAAGCCCTGTCGTCGCCCTCGCCGTCGTATGCCGGCCCTGTGCGCACCGTTACGGGCGTGCCTTCGGGCATTGCGGCAGAGGCCATTGTAGCGTAGACCTTGGCCAGCAGGCCGGCCGCGCTTCCGGCGTTGACGTGTCCAAGCTCATAGTTGCTGTCGGTGTTCTTGTACATCATCGCCGCAGCCGATGTGAGGTTCTTTATAATGTAGTTGTACACCGAGTCGACGCTCTGCCTCGGCTGGTTCTTGTCAGTGGTGTCAACCTCCGGCTGCACGGGCACAGGACCGTATGCGCGCACCAAGAGGAAGTAGGCGAACGCCTTGTTGAACTTTACCTCGCCTATGGCGTTGAACTTGGCGGCGTCGGAAATGTTTGTCATCGACCTGATCTCGCGCTCCGCCATGTTGGCCCTGCCTATCAGGTTGTAGCATCCGTTCCACAGCGCATCAGGCACTTCAGGCTCTCCCTGGAAGTTGCCGGCACCGAAAGTACCGAACAGCCAGTCGGGGCCTGATATGTAGTCGGCGTCCTGCTCGAGCACCCTGGGGAAGTAACCCCAGCGGAACATGTCGTTAATCCACTTGCTGTAAACGCCCGTAACCCATTGTTTCGCGGCGTCCTCGCTGTCGCCCACCATGTCATCGGTGATGAGGCTGTCAGGGTCTTCCTCTATCCAGCTTGTACATCCGGCAAGCGCACCGGCGCCGATAACCAGCATGCAGGCCGCAGCTATTGATAATATAGTCTTTTTCATGTCGTCTATTCGAACTTGGTTAGAATGTGAAGTTAAGGCCAAGGGTGAACGTGCGCGCACTCGGATACGAGTAACTGTCCACTCCCGGTGTGGCCGAGTTTGTGCCTCCGGCGTTCACGTCGGGGTCGAACCAGCTGTAGTTGGTTATCGTGAACAGGTTGTTGGCCGTGAACGAGATGTTAAGTTTCTGTATGCCGGGGAACGGCTTGAACCAGTCGTAAGACAGAGTTATGTACTTCATCTTCAGGTAGCTGCCGTCCTCAACGTAGCGGTCGCTGAACAGCCATGTGCGGTTGTAGCCTGCGGTAGGCTTCGGCCACTTGGCGTTGGCGGAGTTCTCTGGTGTCCACCGCGTGTTGTAAGCCTCCCATGTAATGTTGCCGTAGTTGCCCATCTCTATGTCCGTGAGGTTGTAGTTCAGGATGTCGTTGCCCTGCGAGCCTTGCAACATGAACGAGAGTGTAAAGTTCTTCCACGACAGGTTGCTTGTGAAGCCGTACACGAAGTCAGGGTTTGTGTCGCCGATGATGGTCTTGTCGGCAGCCGTGATTTGTCCGTCGCCGTTCAGGTCGCGGTACTTTATCTCGCCGATGTAACGCCTTGCCTCGGTGTCTGAAAGGTTGGCGTATGCCGGGAAAGAACGGACTTCGGCCAGATTGTCGTAGAATCCGTCCTCGACATATCCGTAAATAGTGCCTATCGGGCAGCCGTTGCGCTGGAGGAAAGCCTGGTCAGCCGCGCTCCACAGCGACGTTGCATACTGATCGCCGTCAAGTCCGCCGATACGGTTGCGGTTGAACGAGAGGTTGGCCGATATGTTCCACTTCACAGGAGTGTTGCGCAACACGTCGTAGTTGAGCGTGAACTCAAGTCCTTCATTTGTCACATTGCCGCTGTTCACCATCATCTGTGTAAAGCCGGAGCTGCCCGGTATGGTGACGTTCTGCAGCAAGTCACGCGTTTTCTTGTAGTAATAGTCAACCGTGAACTGCAGCCTGTTGTCGAGAAATCCCATGTCGATACCGGCGTTGAACTGGTCGGTTGTTTCCCATTTCAGGTCGGGATTGGTCGGTCCTCGCCAGTCAATCATCGACATTCCGCTCTCAAGCGAGCCGTTGAACGGATAGTTTGCGGCGTTGAGAACGTTCAACGTGCGGTAAGCTCCTATGGCCTGGTTACCCGTCTGGCCGAAACTCAGGCGGAATTTGAGGTTGGAGAAGATGTTGAGGTCTTGTATGAACTTCTCCTCGCTGGCCCTCCATGCGAAGGCTCCGGAAAGGAACGTCGCCCATTTGTTGTTCTTTGCGAAGCTCGAACTGCCGTCAGTACGGACACTGGCGGTGAAGATATACCTGTCGAGCAGCGTGTAGTTGACACGTCCGAGGAATGATTCGAGTGCCTGCTCGGTTGTGCTGCTGCTTATCGTAGCACGGTCGAGGGCAAGGCTCATGTCGTTGTCCTGCGTGTAGTCGGTGGGGAAGTTGGTGGCCGACATTGCAGTATTCTCACCCGTTCCCTTCTCGAATGTCATACCTGCCACAACGTTCAGCGCATGCACTCCCCAGCGTTTGTCGAACGTAAGGATGCTTTCCGCCGTCAGGCTCTTCCAGATGCTCGTGGACTTTCCGCCCAAACCGTTGTTAGGAGTACGCCCTTCCTGCGTGTGGCGGTCATAATACGTGTTGCGGTGGCCGTCGTTGTAGCCGAGACCGAGGTTCTGGCGGAAGGTCAGCCATGGCGCGAGTTTCACCTGGACATAGCTGCTTGAGAACCAGCTTATCTGCTTCAACTGGTCCTTTGCACCGTTTATGTAGTTGACCGGGTTTGTAGCCAGCCAGTTAAGTTCGTCAAGTTGTTCTGTCTCTGTACGCACTCCGTATGTCGGAGGGAATATGAGTGCCGAGCGGATTACGCCCGTATTCTCAGAGCCTGTACGCTGGAAGTCGGTCGTTGTGTTGGTAAAGAACGAGCTTGTACCTATTTCCAGCCACTTCGTTATGTGCCGTCCGATGTTGATTGATATGCCGTACCGCTCGAAACCGGTGTTCTTTATTATACCGTCCTGCTTTGTGAAGTTACCCGAGAAATTGTACCAGCCGCGGTCGTTGCCGTTGCTTACGCTCACGTTGTAGTCCTGCTGGAAGGCAGTCTGGTATATTTCGTCCTGCCAGTCGGCCACAGCCACCTCGTCAACGTTGCCGTATTGGTCGGTACGCAGTCCCGGATTGCGGAAATCTTCAGGGCTTGGGTTGTACGTTCCGGCGTCATAGATGAAGTTGCCGTTCACGTATGGGTAGTCCCATTCGCCACGGTAGGGGAACGCGGCGGTGCTTCCCTCATAGTAATGGCTGTTGGCATACTGTTCGTTCTGGTACAAGGCATAGGTGTAAGGGTCAAGAACCTTTACGCGTTTGCCGATTGTCTGCAAGCCGAGCTTCACGTTAAGCTCGATTGTAGGCTTGCCGCCGCCACTTTCCTTGCCTTTCTTCGTGGTGATGATGACAACGCCGTTGGCACCGCGCGAACCGTAGATGGCCGTTGCCGAAGCGTCCTTGAGCACCTCGATTTTCTCGATGTCGTTGGGGTTAATCATCGACAGAGGCGAAGAGAACTGGTTGTTGCCCTCGTTGGCGCTCGACGTCGGCGTGCCGTTGGGGCTTGTTCCGTAAGGCACACCGTCGACGATGTAAAGCGGCTGCGAGCTTGTAGTGAACGAGTTTGCGCCGCGCACGGTGATGCTTACGCCCGCTCCGGGCGAGCCGTCGCTCTGGCTTACCTGCACTCCGGCAATCTTTCCTTGCAGTCCGTGGGCCACGTCGGTAGTGTTGCCGGCCATGAGCTCGTCGCCCTTGATTTGCGTGATTGAGCCGCTAAGGTCACGTTTCTTCATCGTACCGTAGCCTACCACCACGACCTCGTCCATCTCGTTGGCTTCCGCCTCAAGGACGACCTGCACCGAAGTCTTGTCTTTAACGTTGATTACTTGTGTCTTGTAGCCAATCATCGACACCTGTATGAGGCTCTTGCCTGCCGGCATCGTGATAGAGAAGTTGCCGTCAAAATCGGCCACCGCCGCAGTCTTCGTGCCGGGCACTTGGATTGTAGCTCCTATCATCGGCTCATTGTTGCTTGCACCGTCCAGCACTTGTCCCTTGACAATCTGCTGCGCGTTCAAGCCGGTACACCATGCCACCAGCATGGCGCACCATAAAATCAATCTGTACATATTAAAAAGGTTATATAATTGTTTGTTAGTTGCCAATATGCAGAATGTAGGCCTTCGTTATGGTAGCGCCCACGCCCGTTATCACCACTCCCCTGGTCTTGAGCTTGTCAAGCACACCGGCGTCGAGCGTAAGCACCACGTCGTTGCCGTCGAGCTTGTACCATACAGGCTCCGCCGACCCCGTTATGTCCTTCCAGTCGCCGCGGTTCTCGCGGAAAGATATTTGCGGCTGGCAGCCGGGCTGCATCTTTTCATAGCACACCACGATGCAATCGCTCTCGGTGCAGTCCTGAAACGGCTCCGCCGTTATGCGTATGTTGCCGCTCCAGTCTTGCGGAAACAGCTTCTCGCCGTGGAAGAGTTCGCCCGGTTTCAGCTCGTATTCGCGCGGTGCGCGCTGCGCCCCGTCAAGGCTTTCATCGCGCGTGCCTATAAAAGATATTACCGAAATCTTGTCCAGACGGTAGCCCTTGCCGCCCACGCGCATGCTTACGCCGTCACTGCCGGCCAGCTGCAGCTTGACGAGCTGCGACTGTTCGCTGACCGGATAGGTGAAGCCGTCCTGCCCCACGGGCACTCCGTCGAGCGAAGGCTCCATGGCGTTCCATGTGAAATCCATCACCTTGCCGGCCGCTCCTTCCTCAACGCGGCTTGCATGGAAGTGCAGCACGTCGCCCACTTTCACGTCCTTGAAGCAGTCTTTCTGTATGCTTGCGCTCGCGCTCCAGTCGTCTTTCATTAGCACCGCAGGGCCGCGGTAGATTGTCTTCTCCACAATCTCGGCGGCGGGGATGTGCGTCACGCGCAGTATGCGGTAGTCGTGTCCGCCCAGCGCCAGTCCGCGCTGCTTTATTTTTGCGAGCATGTCTTCGGTTATTTTCAAGCGGAAAGGCCCCGAGATGCCGAAGTATGCGTATTCGGGGGCTATGGCTTTCCAGTCGGCCGGGTCCTGGAACGCGCCCTGTGCGCCGGCCTTCACGTTGTCAACATATACGGTCAGCACGTCGCCCGGCTGCGCCGCGGCGAACTGCTGCGGCTCGATGACGATGTTGTCCTTCCATCCCGCGCCGATGGTTTTCGGCCCCAAGAGGATGGTGCGCTCCGCAGCCGCGAGCCGCGTGAAGGCGAACAAACATGCGAGAAGCAATGGTATGATGGTAAAGCGTTTCATAATACTTGATTGTCTTTAACGAGAACGTATTTGTGTGAGCTTCCGCGCAGCTGCCTGAAGGCGTCGCGGTCGAGCACCGTGCCGGAGTTGAATGCGTCAGTCCACCAGTCTTTCCCGGCGAACTTGTGCTCCTGGCTCTGCCCGGCGTTGTAGTTGTAGTCGTACCACGTCATGAACCAGCACCAGCGCGAGCCTTGCTGCCATATCTTGCTCCACGGCGACATGTTCACCTCGTCGCCGTTGCCGCATTCGGCCAGGGCCACGAGCTTGCCGGGAAACATCGTCGAGAGGGCGTTGTACTCTTTCATCAGCGGATATTGCAGGGCGTAATAGCTGTCACGGGCCACCACGTCAACGTATTCGTCGCCGGGATACCACGCGCTGTCGGCCACTCCGTCGTAAGGCGACGTCTGCGAAGTCCACACCCAGATGAGGTTGTTCAGCTTGTGGTGGTTGACAAGCCGGTCGTACATCAGCCGCCAGAGCTTCTTGAAAGGCTCCGCCCCTTTGGCTCCCCACCAGAACCAAGCCTGGCCTCCTTCATACTCGTATATGTTTCCGGCGGCCTCGTGCAGCGGACGCCATATCACGGGTATTCCGGCCTCCTGCATCTTGCCGAGGTACTTGGCTATCTGGTCTATGTCGCTGACGATTTGCTTGTACTCGTCAGAAGCAGTGTCGTCAACCTTCGACACGTCGAAGCTTGTCTGCCCGGGCTCCGTGCCCGGGGTGCAGGTAAGCGTCTTCCCGTCGTTGGCAAGCACGTTCCAGTGCCACATGCAGCCTACCAGTCCGCCTTCGTTCCACCAGTTTTCGGCCACGCTGATGTCGCTGTAGTCGAGCCAGCCTTTCGGGTCGACGTCTTTTGAGTTATGGAAGTTTATGAAGTCAAACACGTTCATCACCGGCCACTTGCCCGTCCACTCGTGCACGTTCTCGGCCTCCCTGATGTTCCAGTCGACATTGGCGACGGTGGCCGATACGGCCTTTTCACGGTACACGCTCCACAGCAAGTCATACACATTTTGCGCCTCCGGCATCGGCGACGGATTGCAAAGCGCATGCTGAGCGACTGCCGCCGACGGCACGGCGAGGATGCAGGCAAGGATGAAATTCCGGATTCCGTCTCCGGAAATACGCCTCAAGCCCGAACGTCGGAATAGTAAACAGTTTAACATTTTCATTTCATTAAAATTACAGGTCTTTTAGATTAGCAGCGCAAAAATATGAAAAACGGAATAAACGCAAATGCTTTTTTCCGGCTATTTTTCCGCATCAGGGCAAAAGTATCATCATCTGCTAAAATATGCGAAACCGCCGCTTTGGGTAACAGTTTTTTGACTTCGAACAGGCGTAAGCAAGGCATCGCAGCATGCCCTGCGGCAAGCCGTTTTGCAAAAGGCCGCCTTTTAAACGGCGAAAGGCCATCTTTCGCATTGCAAAAGATGGCCTTTTGCAGTGCAAAAGACGGCCTTTTGCACGGCCGTCTGAAACCGCCTATTTTACAGGGCGCAGCAAGAAGCCGAACCGCTTGTCGCCGTATGCCACGCGGTATGGCGGAAGAGCCTCGGCGGCCGGACTCCATCCGTCAATTCCGCCGACACCCGCCTGCACGAGGTCGATGTACAGATTGGTGTATGCCGACTTCTTCACCTGCGGGCTGTGGCGCTGTTCCTTGCTGTCGCCGTCGTCAAGGGCGGCGACGCTGTAATGCAATGCCGACGCAGAGAACAGCCCGGCATGGCTCACCTCGAGGCCGAAGCCTG
>ERZ780076.934-NODE-934-length-10798-cov-19.161687_pt1 | contig 10798 bp, 5 predicted proteins | sample MGYA00511022_ERZ780076 | MGnify/ENA primary metagenome ERZ780076 (study PRJEB29588, sample SAMEA2148733) | human gut metagenome | biome: human gut; feature: human-associated habitat; material: faeces | place: Denmark | collected 2008/2010 ... | reverse complement strand
GCTCTTCTTCTGAACACCATAACCCACTACCACTACGTCTTCGAGGGTGCGTGAGTCTTCCTTCAGCGTGATTTTCAGCTTGTCGGAAGCCTTCACCTCTTGAGTCACATATCCTATATAAGATACGACCAATGTTGTGTTGGGGTTGGCTTGGATCGTGAAGTTACCGTCCAAGTCGGAAACTGTACCTTGCGAGGTACCTTTTACTACTACTGATGCACCGATGATGGGTTCGCCACTCACGTCGGCGATGTTACCCTTACAGGTAATCTGTTGCGCCTGCATGATGGTTGCCACAAACAATGTCAGCATCACCATTAATAACCTTTTTGGTTTCATAAGCTAAATGTTTAGATTTTTATTATTGTTGTGTCTCGTTATTATTAGGTATGATGTAGGTGGACGACTTTTTCGTCTTCTACCGAAGCATTCGTTTTTCCGCTTGCAAATGTACTAAAAAAAATAGTTGGTAACAACCCAGTGATAAATAAAAGTGGATTTGTAAAGTAGAAAGTTTTTCTTATATTTCTGATTATCAGTACTGTGCGAGAAACTTGAAGATTGAAATCAGTGGACGCTTTATAAAGCTGAACTTCGAGAAAAGGGCGCTTTCATCCTTCTTGTGTGTTGACAAAAAGTAGAATTGTGTTTTTGTACGATTTTGCTTCTGTTCGTATGTTGTCCACTTTCTTCTTATCTTTGATTGTCTTTTAAACAGTTGATTATTAGTGGTTTGTGAATCTTATGGCGCTTCTGTTGTTCCACTTTTCCATTTTATGCCGAAAAATGGGTGGATTTTTTGCTTAATTTTGCGGCAACAATCTGATTTTTTTAATAACTTTAAAAACTTAAATGCGTATGAAACATTTGAATTTACTTCTGTTTGCATCTTCCATGATGTTCGTGGCGCCTGCTTATGGTCAGGACTATAAACAGGTATGGGCGGACGAGTTCAACAACGTAGGTTCAGTAGACGAAAAAACCTGGAACTATGAGATTGGAAACTATAACCAGGGATTTGGCAACTGGGAATTGGAAAGCTATCAGAAAGCCAACGCCACCGTAGGTCTCGCTCCCGACGGAACCACCAAGGCACTCATCATCTCTGCTAAGCCTGATCATACTTCGGCACGACTCTTCACCAAGGACAAGGTGTCGTTCAAATATGGTAAGTTGGAAACACGCATCATGATCCCTAAGACTGCCAATGGTTTGTGGCCTGCCTTCTGGCTGCTTGGCAACACGGGAACATGGCCTTCGTGCGGTGAAATCGACGTTTTGGAGATGGGACATTTTGACGGAATCAAGAACGGCACTCAGGAGAAATACTATAGCGGTGCCTGCCACTGGGGTGTTTATCAGAATGGTGGCTATCCCAACTATTGCAAGTTCACTACCTCACCTACGAGCCTGCAGGACGGCAAGTTCCACAAGTTTGTATTGGAGTGGACGCCCGATGTCATCAACATGTATCTCGACGACGCTGCTAAACCTTATTATAGCATGAACATCAGCGACAGAAGTCTGAATACATCGCCAGGCAACTATTTCAACAAGCAGTTCTATATGCTCGTCAACTTGGCGATAGGCGGCAACTTCACAGGCGTGCACGATAGAGCAGCCGTTACTGCCCTCAATTCTGGCGAGAAGAAGATGTATGTAGACTATATTCGCCTTTACCAGAAGGAGGGACAGGAGTGCTACACCGTCAACGGAAAAACCGTCGATAATATGAAAGAGGACACAAATTTCGAGGACACAACCACCAAGTTAGGAGAATATGGCTACAAGTCGCTCGATGCTGCAGGTAAGTCGGTCTTCGACTTCTCTAAAGGTTCAGACTACGTCATTATCAGCGCTTCCACCGGTGTAATGCAGCAGATGGGTGAGAAAATCAAAGCCGACTATTCGGTAGACAACACCAAGCAGCACCTCTATATCTGGGACAACACCTATACACCAAGCGCTGGAACAGGTGTCAATTCCTTCGGACTCAACGAGGCATACTCTGTTTATACCGTTACCAATGTAGGATGGTCAGGATTGGGCTTTCACGGATTGAAAGACCTCTCCATGCTCGACGACAGTTACTATCTCCATTTCTCGATGAAGGGCGACGATGCTCTCTTGCATGCTTCTCATGCGATTCGTGTAGGTGAGGCCAGCTTCACTATCGGCAACAACCCTGTGGAGGGCATGATTTTGGGCGACTACAAACGCGATGGCGAATGGTACAGTTTCGACATTCCTTTCAGCAAGCTCAAGAAGATGGCAGGAACTGTGTTCCCCGACAAGGACGGTGGTGCTGCTGCCTATAGAGAGAATGCTATCAGCGCGCTCAGTGGTGGAAATGCAGGCACAAAACTTACCTTCGACAACGTGTTCTTCTATAAGAAGCAGGGTGGCAGCGAGACTCCTGATGTTGACGCTACTCTCGGAGAATTTGGATCCAAGTCGCTCAACGCCGAAAACCAGTCGACTTTCGACATTGCATCGGGTTCCGACTACGTACTCATCGCCACTGGCAGCACCTTTGCCAATCAAGTAAAGGATGCAGGCAAGGTAAAGGCCGACTACAATGTCGACAATAGTCGCTATAACTTCAACCTCTGGGAGGGCACCATGACAGGCGCTACACCCACAGGCACCAACAGCTTCGGCTACAACGAGGAATACTCCTGCGTGAAGGTTAAAGGCGGAAAAGGTTGGTCGGGCGCAGGCTATGCTCCTGCAGCAGCCACCGATATGAGCATGATAGACGACAGTTACTGGCTTCACTTCTCAATGAAGACAACCAATGAGATCAGCAAGAGCGCTCCTTATGCCATCGTCATTGGCGAGAATGCTCACTTCACCATTGGCTCTGCTCCTTTCACCGATAAAGATAAGAAATATGCAGTTCTTGGCGATTTCTATCGCAATGGCGAATGGTACAGCTTCGACATCCCAATGACAGAAATCAAGAAATATGGCACTCCTGCCTTCTGGGGTAATAGTTCTTACAAAAATAACATCCTGAGTGTCCTTGCTGGCGGAACCAACGGTGTAGAGGTGAATCTCGACGGTGTCTTCTTCTACAAGAAGATTACTACTGGTATCCAGGCTTCTACTGCAGATAAGAAGCAGCAAGCCAAGGTGCTCGGCATCTACGACCTCACTGGCCGCCGTGTCAGTGATATGAATGCTGGTGGCATTTACATCGTACGAACCAACCAAGGAAACTTTAAGGTGAAAAAGTAATATTTAATGGTAAAAAAGTAAAAGGGTAAAAAAGTAAAAACAACTTTCTCAAATGGGGAAGTTAAGATAACTTCTCTAACTTCCGCACATGAGAAAGTTCAATAAATCAGGTACAAGGGGGCGTTTCTTCAAGATGAAATGCCCCTTTTATCTTAATATTTTTCAAAGCGAAGAAAAAGATAAACAATAGATAATCAGTTACTTGTGCTCTTTTTGTTGCTTCGTGAAGCCACTTTTTTACCCACAGCCAATAAACGTAATGATAAAAAGTGTAATTTTGCAAGCGAAAACTTAATAACTTAATTGTATAATTAAAAAACTATGCTTATGAATAGGAGAATTTACAAATTGTTACTTTTCTGTATGGTTAGCACGCTTTCTGTTTTTGTGCATGCTGCCAATACGCTGCAAGTAACTTATCAGATTGGTAACACCCAAAAAGTCACTTCTTTCAGAACATCATTGGCACAGATTAGGAATAACAACACACACGAACATTATAACTTTGCGTACAAATTTAAATAACTCAAGTTTCGCAAGTGGTTTAAGTACGGGCTGAAGGCCCAAAAGCTCCAGAAGCAGCACGCCCTGAACCAACGGTCACCGGCGTGTGGGGCAAAACTTGCGAAACTTCAGTAAATAATAACTAAAAAGAAAGGAGTGAGTTTCTCAGATTTTATTTGAATTTTTGCCATGTCATTCAGAGTTTTATTTGTTTTTTAAATGCAACACTAAGATAAGTGAAACTTCTGACATGACATAATCCTGGGCAACTTTTTGTTGCTAAGGTCTTTTAAAAGTTTAATTAATAATAGTGTTGCGGAATTATGGATATGAAAAAAAATATACTTTTATCAATGATCTTGCTCGCTTTGTGCTTGATACAGGCTTCAGCGGCCAATTATTACTTCAAAATCCGGCTTTACAACGAGAATGGTCAGTTGGAAGAATGGTCTAATTATATTGAGGTAAGCTATGATAATCAGAATAAAGTTTATGTTAACGGACTGGGAGATCTTATTGCTGGAAAGCCTGTAACGGATGGTAGTAAAGAATATAAATTGCCCAACAACGCCAAGAATGAGGTAGATCTGGATAAAATTTGGGGTATTGAATTTGCCAATGAGAATGGAAAAGGTATAATGGAGGGAGCTGAATATAAAATAGCGTGGAAGGAGATACATACTCACATCAAATATCTCGGATTGCGCGATTATATACGTGATACATATACTAATGATGGCTATTTCGTGGATATGTTTAAACTTGAAGAGTTGGAATTGCCTAAAGGTGGTATGAAAGTAGGAAATGGGGATAAAGATTGTAATATGTATTTCGCTAATGCTGGGAATCTGAAAAGAATAACTATATGGAGCGATGAGAAGGGTGCCCCCGTAGATATAACAGATAAAGCGGTAAAGGATAAATTCTTGCTGGATAGAGTTGGAAAATTTATGTTTTCCAATTGTTATGGCTTGAGTACCAAATATATAAACCGATTGATAAAGAATGTTACAGAGATAAAAGACAATGCTTTTTGCGCAGATGAAGGAATTCGTGGTAAATTCTCTGGCGGAGCAGACAATAAAATGGCTATTGAGATACCCAGCTCAGTAACGAAAATAGGATATCAGGCTTTTTATAATCGAGTGAAAGTTACCGGACTGAATATTCACGGAAATGGTGGCTTGGAGATTGGTTTTGAAGCATTCAGAGGATGTGATGAACTGGCAAATATAACTCTGGATAATATAACTCCGGATAATAAAGAACTTAGAATATATAAAAATGCATTTAGGGGCTGCAAACAGTTGAAAGCCTTTGAAAACATGAATACAGCTAAGATAACCTATCTTGAAACTGGTGTATTTGGTGACTGTCGATCCATGACCAACGAATTTGTTAATGGTGTGTTACAGAATTATGCAGACAATGGTGAGGAAACGAAGATTCCTGCTTATCTGTTTTATGGCTGCAACGGACAAGATGGACATGATGGAAAGGATGCGAATAAAAATAAATGTTCTTTTACCGATTTGATTATTCCTGCAAAGTTTTCTCAAATAGGAGATGGTGCATTTGCTTCTAGTGGTGATGCTGAAATAAAGTTAGAAACTATCACAGTGAACCGTGGGGTGGCTCCTGAGTGCCTACAAGGGGAAACGGACGAATATGCAGGAATTAAAAATAAAAAAGTGTTTGAAGGGCTGGATCCAAATATGACAACAGTAATCTTTAAAAATGCTGCAGAAGGATGGGAGGAAACTGAGGCAACTGGTTTTTTGACCTATATGAATGATGGGTCTGAGTTTCAGCGTCTTCTCACAAAAGACCTATATAGTAATCAAACAGAATATATTAATGTGCCGCAGCAACATGCGATAGTAAGATTGCACAGAACACTTAAGGAGGGTTGGAACACCATTTGTCTGCCTTTTGGAGTGAATTACAGATATTGTAGTTGGTGGGGTGAAGATTATAAAAAGAAACAGGCTTACAATACACGCATCATAGTGAATGGGCTTACCAATAATGATAGCGAGGCTAATAGTAATAATTTCACAATGGGTGTATACCGCGGCTATTGGAAAGATGGTAAGACTTTCATGTTTCTCCATTACACCGATTTTAATGATTATCCGCTTGATTTATGTGAGACATTCCTTGTTAAGATGAGAGCAAAAGATATTAATAATAATGGTGTTTATACGTTTAGAAATGTTGATTTGAACTACCGCTGGTCTGCATCTGGAGCAAATGGAAATGAAGGGGAATGGACGCTTACAAATAAATATTCTGCTGAGGAAATGTTACGGTCGGTAAAGGAATTTGATGGTAAAGTGAATACTGATGCGATACCATTTAAAGATAAGGCATCCTATGATGAATATGTGCTTAAAGGTTCTCTTGTTCAGCGCACGGGCACTGTGGGGGATTCACAAGGTATAATAACAACCGATGATTATTTCTTTCAGCAGTCCAAAAACGGCACGATGAAACTCTATCCCTATACAGATGGTAAAAAATACGGTATCCGTGGGTTCAGTGGGTGGTTTCATAATACAAATAATAGTAACTCGAAAGCTTCTGAATTTTCTATAAGTTTGTTTGATGATAGTTCTACCACTCCTATAGAAACAATAAAGGAAGATGACTTGAATAGAGACACTTCTGGCAAAGTTTATAGCATCAGCGGAGTGCTTATGAAAAACAATGCCGCCGATCTGAATAATCTGTCAAAGGGCATTTATGTCGTGAATGGAAAAAAATATGTAGTCAAATAAAAAAAGCAACAATGAAAAAGGAATATATAAAACCGATAATCATTAATATAAAAATATATAATGATGATGCTTTATTACAGTCAGCATCGCTTTATGATTACAACAAACGCGATCCTGATGAAAATATTGCCGGCGAAGGTGGCGAAGACGGTCCGATCACCAGCGATGATGGAAACATTTGGAATGACTAACAACTTTATTTCACGTTATTCAAAAAAGTACAAAGCATGAATACATTGAAACAAACTCTGTTTTTATTGCTCATTCTCGTATTTTCGGGAGTGAGCAAAACTATTGCCCAATCCACTGGCGTGTATGTAGGTGGACATATCCGACGTGATCGTCCCGGTACCATCGAGAAATTACGCAATTCTGGTTTCACATACATCATTCTCTTCAATATCAACGTTGAGCCCGATGGTACACTGACTACAGATGGCGAGACGGTATGCAAAGATGGAAAGTATGTGTTTGGTAACACGCAACCCAACTATGTCTCTGACATAAAAAAACTAAAACAGGCACCAACAACCATAAGTAGAATAGAAATATGTATAGGTGGTTGGGGTAACGAGTCTTTTAGTCGCATCAAGGAACTTATTAATAGACATGGTGTAGGAAGTGGTACCATCTTGTATAAGAATTTTAAAGCGCTTAAAAATGCCATTCCAGAGATTGATGCTGTAAACAACGATGATGAGCATTGCTACGATGTCGCAACGGCTGTTAAATTCCACCAGATGATGTATGAATTGGGGTATAAAACAACTATCGCGCCATATACGAACCGTAGTTTTTGGGAAAATCTTGTTTCTCAGTTGGGCGATAGATGTGATAGGGTACTTATACAGTGTTATGATGGCGGAGCAGGAAACAATCCATCCGACTGGCATTTAGGTAACAGAGCTGTCCATGCAGGAAGAATGAATTACCAAGAAGGTGGTGTAGATGCATGCATAGCTCAGATGGAGTCATGGAAGAAAAATAATGGAGTGAGCGGAGGTTTTATTTGGCTTTATAACGATGAAACATGGAATCTTAATCAGTGGGCAACGAGGATGCTACGTGTGTTTGGTACCAAAAAGTGCGATGACAATATAGCAAGTCTTTATGCAGATTCCGACTATCGTGGTTATTCAAAATCATTGGGCGAGGGTAGCTACACTCAGGCAGACCTCGCCATGTATGGCATTAGTGCTAAGGATATATCATCGTTGAAGGTCACAAAAGGCTTCAAGATTACACTCTATGAGAATGCTGATTTCACTGGTAATTCAAAGAGTTGGACAACAGACGCTTCTTTTGTTGGTGGGGATTGGAACGATAAGGCTTGTTCGGTGCGAATCGAACCAAATGGTAAGAGCGGTCTATCGGGTAACTTCAAAATCATGAACCGCAACAGTGGTAAGTATCTTGACTTGGATAATAACAAGACTGATAACAATACCGCAATCGTCCAGTTTGATGACGAGGGTGTAGATGCCTCTCAGACGTGGACATTTACAGAGGTGATGAAAGGTAAGGGTGTCTACTCCATCTGCTCCTATGGTAATAAGAACCGAGGTATGGATGTCGTTGATTTTTCTAAGGATAATGGAGCTCAGGTGCAACTATACGACTATTTGGGTAATAATCATCAACAGTTTATTCTCTACGACTGTGGTGAAGGCTATTATCAACTTGTAGCTCGTAACAGTGGTAAAGTGGTAGAGATTCCACAATCAAGCAAAGGAAATGGTGAATGGATAAAAATCTACGACAACAATGGCACCCACACACAACAGTGGGCCGTGGTTGAGAACCGATACGACGAGGCTTCTGCAGTTACATTGTATACCGATAAAGGCTATAAGGGTAAAGCTGTGACCCTTTCTGAAGGCGAATATAACCTCAGTCGAATGGGGCTTTACAATCTGAAGGACAATGATATGAGTTCTTTGAAGGTCACTCCTGGTTTCAAGGTTACAATCTATGAGGATGACAATTTCAATGGCAAAAGTAAGTCATACACAGCCTCTGAGAGTTTCGTTGGTGAAGAATGGAATGATAAGATGTCTTCGTTGAAGGTTGAGGCATACGGAAAGAGTGGACTATCAGGTGACTATAAGTTGCAAAACCGCAACAGTGGTAAGTTTCTTGATTTGGACAACAACAACACAGACAATAAAACAGCCATCGTTCAATATGATGATGAGTACATAGATGCAACGCAGATATGGACATTGACAGAGATTGGTGGTGAAAAAGGTGTTTATTCTATATGTACTTCAGTCAACAAAAGACAAGGTATGGATGTAGCCGATTGGTCGAAAAACAATGGCGTCCAGGTGCAACTCTATGAATATAACGGCAACAGGAATCAACAGTTCATCGTTGTCGAAAAGGGTGATGGTTATTATCAATTTGTTTCACGTCTTAGTGGTAAAGTGATAGAGATACCGAGCTCGAGCAAGGACAATGGCGAGTGGATAAAGCTATATGACAACAATGGCACCAATACGCAACAGTGGAAATTCGTTAGTCCGTCAATCTATTCTGGCATCGTAAACACCGAAAGTCTCTCTGGGATGAACCTCAGAAAAGAGGGCAATACCATCATCGTGACAGGTGCAAAAGGCAAAGAATTGACTATCTATGATGTAAGCGGAAGACTGATACGTCGCGAGAGGGTTCTATCGAACGTAGACTCAATATCCATCTATGACCAACCTTCAGGAATTTATGTGATAAAGGTAGCTCAAGAAATATTCAAAATTAGATTTTGATGCTACTAAAGACGCTTATAATTGTTTAATACAAAAACTAAAGACTTATGAGATTTAAAAACTTATTAACTATTTTATTACTCTTCGTTGCTACATTGCTTTGGGCAGAGCCTATAACACAGAGTACTGCGCGAAAGAAAGCAGTAATCTTTGCAAGTAAGCATGGTAAGACTATAGCTGAAGATGTAAAAAACCTTTTTAAAGTGAGAGGCAAGACTAAAGCACAAGCAATGCCGTATTATGTATTTAATACCAATGATGATAACGGTTTTGTTATTGTTTCGGGAGATGACCGAACAGCGGAGATCCTTGCTTACTCGGATAAAGGTCGTTTTAATGCAGATGAAATACCAGATAATATGCGCGCATGGCTTCGTTATTATGCCCATGTGATAGGTTCGTTGAAATCCACATCGTCTGTCAAAGCGTCAAGTACCACATTATATGATAATGGACTACGTGAAGCCAATAGCGCTATCTCTCCCCTTCTATCTTGCACCTGGAATCAAGGTAGTCCTTATTATGATCGCTGTCCGTTAGTTGAAGGGCGCAGATGCTACACAGGTTGCGTATGTACAGCTGCTGCACAAGTGATGTATTATCATCAATGGCCTAAATCTGCTACCACTAATATTTCAGAGCATTCGTTTACATATAATAATAGGAGATACACGGAAAACGAACTAACACCTGTTGTCTTCGATTGGAAAAGCATGAATGACAGTTATCGTGATGGTCAATCAGATCATTCGGCAACTGCTGTCGCTGTACTCATGCAATATGTAGGGCAGGCCATTAAGTCTGGCTATGGACCTGATGGAACTGGATCAAGTTTTACAGAAGTGGAGCATGCCTTAAAGAACAACTTCGGTTACGATGGAAATGTTCAACATCTTTTTCGTAACAATTATAGTAATGAAGCATGGGAAAGTTTGATATATCGAGAATTGGCAGAGCGCCGGCCGGTCCTCTATGCAGGCACATCAAGTGGTGGAGCACATGCATTTGTATGTGATGGATATGATGGAAACGGTCTTTTTCATATCAATTGGGGATGGGGAGGAATGTGCAACGGCTACTTCAAACTATCCGTTTTGAACCCTAACGACAATAGTGGCATGGGTGCAAGTAGTTCAAAAGACGGCTATTCCATGAATCAAGATGTGCTCATTGGGATACAACCTCCATCTGCACACACCGATAATCCTGTGGCAACATTTTATTCTGACATCGACTACAAAGGTAAGGCTGTGGACTTACCAGAAGGAGAGTTTTTGCTGTCCTCATTACAATCATATGGGATAACAAACGATGATATATCGTCGTTGAAGGTGAAGAGTGGTTTCAAAGTCGTTGTCTATGAGAATGATGGATTCGGCGGGAAGAACAAATCTTACACAGCTTCTACTGCTAATATGGGTTCTGAGTGGAACAAGCAAGTATCATCAATAAAGATCGAACCAAATGGTAAGAGCGGTCTATCGGGTAACTTCAAAATCATGAACCGCA
>ERZ780076.933-NODE-933-length-10824-cov-2.855697_pt1 | contig 10824 bp, 9 predicted proteins | sample MGYA00511022_ERZ780076 | MGnify/ENA primary metagenome ERZ780076 (study PRJEB29588, sample SAMEA2148733) | human gut metagenome | biome: human gut; feature: human-associated habitat; material: faeces | place: Denmark | collected 2008/2010 ... | reverse complement strand
TTAAGAAAGCCGGGTATGCCACAGACCCTAGATATGCTGACAGACTGATTAGCATAATTGAATTGTATGACCTTGACAGGTATGACAGGAAAGGTGGACTGGAATGGGTAGAAAAAGTGCCAAACCCGCATCAGCCGTATTTGGCAAACGAGATGGTATATATTATAGCCCGTAAGGGAGATACGTTTAAATCGTTGGGAGACGAGTTCGACATCAGTAGCAAGAAGTTACGCAAGTATAATGAGCTTCCTAAGGATTATACTTTCCGTGGTGGAGAGGTTATTTATTTAGAAGAGAAACGCAAGAAAGCCACCAAGGACCATATAGTGTATGTGGTGAAGGCCGGCGATTCGATGTACTCAATATCACAGACGTTCGGTATAAAGCTGAAATATCTTTATAAGATGAACAAGATGGACGAAGATGCTCCCGCTCCTAAGGAGGGTGATAGCATCACGCTGAGATAAATCTTTATGGCAAATACAAAATTGAAAATCCGCTTCCCGGCAGTCCGGAAGGCGGATTTTCTTTTTATTCATGATGATACGGACCGTTATTAAGTATCGTCATAGCCCTGTACATCTGTTCCACAAAGATTAGACGTATCATCTGATGCGAGAATGTCATTTTCGACAGTGAAATCTTCTCCTGCGCTGCCGCATATACTGATGGGGCAAAGCCGTAAGGCCCACCAATGACAAACACCAGGCGTTTGTTTACGGTGTGCATCTTCTTTTCCACCCAGTCGGCAAACTCTATGGAACGGAACTCCTTGCCGTGTTCGTCAAGCAGCACCACAACGTCGCCCGGCTGTATGGCTTTCAAAATCAGTTCGCCTTCCTTCTCCTTCTGCTGCTCCATGCTGAGGCTCTTGGTGTTCTTCAGTTCCGGGATTACCTCCATATCGAACGAAGTATAGTGTTTTGTCCTTTCCACATAGTCGTTTATGGCAGTGGTATAGTGTTTTTCTACTGTTTTGCCTACTACTAGTAATATAAATTTCATATTCGTTTTTTGTTTTTATAAATTACTGTTTTGCAAAGATACGAATAATCTATACCTTTGCAGCATAATTCACTAAATCTGTAACATTATGGACGAAAAAGTAGTAAAAGATTTGATAGACCGCTTGATAGACTTGTCTTTTGCGGAAGATATAGGCGATGGCGACCATACTACACTCTCATGTATCCCTGCTGATGCAATGGGAAAGTCAAAACTTCTTATCAAGGAAGAAGGAATTCTGGCAGGTATTGAAGTAGCTAAGGAAGTGTTCAACCGTTTTGACCCTACAATGAAGGTAGAGGTGTTCATCAACGACGGCGCGCACGTAAAGCCGGGCGATGTCGCTATGGTGGTAGAAGGTAAGGTTCAGTCGTTGCTTCAGACAGAACGTCTGATGCTGAACATCATGCAGCGCATGAGCGGTATTGCTACTATGACTAACAAGTATGTGAAACGTCTGGAAGGTACCAAGACACGTGTGCTTGACACAAGAAAGACCACTCCCGGTATGCGTATTCTGGAGAAAATGGCTGTCAAGATTGGTGGTGGCGTGAACCATCGTATCGGTTTGTTCGATATGATTTTGCTGAAGGACAATCATGTGGATTTTGCAGGAGGTATAGACAAGGCGATTAACCGTGCAAAGGAATATTGCAAGGCTAAAGGCAAGGACCTGAAGATAGAGATTGAAGTCCGTAACTTCGACGAGCTCCAGCAGGTACTCGACCTTGGAGGTGTTGACCGCATTATGCTTGACAACTTCACTCCTGAGAATACACGCAAGGCTGTGGAAATGGTTGGCGGAAGATATGAAATCGAATCGTCAGGCGGTATCACATTCGATACTCTTCGCGATTATGCTGAATGTGGAGTCGATTTTATTTCTGTTGGTGCCCTTACACATTCTGTAAAGGGACTCGATATGAGTTTTAAAGCATGCTGATTATGATTAGGAAAATAATTTTATTAAGTTTGATACTCGCTGCCGGTACGGGCGCTTCGGCACAAGACTGGAAGTCTGTTCTTGGAGGAGTGGTAAATAAGGTGGAAGAAACAGTTTCAAAGGTAAACGAAAACGTTTCTATCGTTGGAACATGGAAATATACCGCTCCTGACTGTAAGTTTGAGAGTGATGATTTGCTGTCAAAGGCCGGAGGAGAACTTGCGGCAAAGAAAGTTGAGGAGCAGATGAGCAATTATTTGTCTAAACTCGGATTTAATGAAAATACTGTATATGTGTTCAATGCCGACAGTACATATACTTCTACAGTTGCTGGACGTTCTGTAAGCGGTACTTACAGCTACAACAAGGATACAAAAGAAGTTACATTGAAAACAAAAATCGGGTTAAAGATGACTGCCCAGGTTTCTACTTCACTCCTTAACGGAGGCTCAATGAGTTTGCTTTTCAAGGCAGACAAGCTGATGTCGCTGGCACAGACCGTTACCGGAGCTATTGCCGGAAAATCATCGAATGCTACTGTCAGTACGCTGAATACAGTGCTGTCTCAGTATGATGGATTATTGCTCGGATTTGAAATGAAGAAACAGTAATTTTTTTTATTGCTGTCCGATAAAAATTTTGCAAAGGAATAAAAATATGGCTGACTTCATTTGCGAGGTCAGCCCATTTTTGTTAGATTTCTGTCGCCAAACAAAATCAATCCAACTATGGGCAAAAGTATACATTTTAGCGGACAGCCGCTCTATGGTCAGGTAATAAAATTGTTGGATAAGTCAACAATCCTTCGTATTAGTCGTAAAAATGGTGGCGAACACTACATAAAACGTTTTGATTGCTGGACCCATCTTGTTGTCATGCTCTATGCGGTCATCATGCGTTTTGATTCCTTGCGCGAGATAACGGCTTCCCTACAGGCGGAAGCCCGCAAGCTTTGCCATTTGGGTATCAGCTCAATGCCTTCACGCAGTACACTTTCCGATGCCAACAAACGACGGCCGGAGGTTATATTCGAGTCCATTTACCGTGATTTATACGCCACATACAGGCATGTGCTTTCCTCGGACAGCCGCAAAAACAGGGACGCAGTCTGGATGAGGCGTCTCCAGATTATCGACTCCACGACCATCACACTATTCTCCAATCTGTTGTTCAAGGGCGTGGGCCGTCATCCCAAAACCGGCAAAAAGAAAGGGGGCATAAAGGTGCACACCGTCATACACGCCAATGAGGGAGTCCCTTCTGATATAAAGTTCACATCTGCAGCCACCAACGATTCTTTTATGTTAAGGCCGTCAACATTGGGCAAAGGAGACATGGTTGCCATGGACCGGGCATATATTGACTATGAGAAACTGGAAGCACTCACGCAAAGAGAAGTTCTGTATGTGACAAAGATGAAGAAGAATCTAAAATACAACATTATGGAGGACTGTATGTACCAGACTACAGACGGTCTTATGGAAGTGCGCATACAACATGTTACATTCTCTAAAGTTCTGAAGGGTGGAGAAATACTGATTCATCATGCCCGTATCATTACCTATGCCGATACCAAAAAGCACAAACTGGTCGCATTGCTTACAAACGATATGGAATCAGACCCGAACGAAATTATAGAAATTTACCGTAGACGCTGGGAAATTGAACTGCTGTTCAAGCAGATAAAACAGAACTTCCCGTTGAAATACTTCTATGGAGAAAGTGCTAATGCCATCAAGATACAGATTTGGGTGACGCTTATAGCCAATCTGCTTCTGATGGTAATGAAAAAGGGACTGACGCGTTCCTGGAGTTTCTCCGGACTTGCCACCATGATGCGGATTACGCTTATGTATTATGTCGATTTCTACAGTCTGTTTAATCATCCGGAGAAAGATTGGGAAACGCTATTAAACGTAAAGCAGAAAGAAGATTACCAATTATCTATCTTTTGAGGGGGCTTGGAATTACAAAATAAGACTCGACCACTGAATACACAATGGCCGAGAACTACATTTTTATATTTAATCGAGTTTATCGGACAGCAATAAATTTTTTTCTTTACGGATAAAATGAAAAGGGGCGAAATCGATTTGTTTCGGTTTCGCCCCTTTACTGTGTTTATATTAGTCTTATTTTACTTTCTCAATGGCGGTTTTCTTCAATCCTCTGATTATAAAGTAAAGTCCCAGAATTATAAACGGAATACTTAATACCTGTCCCATATCTATCGTCATGTTGTTTTCAAAATCCACTTGTCTTTCTTTTATGAATTCCACAAAGAAACGGAAAGTAAATATTGAGAATATACAGATGCCGAAGTATAGTCCGTCTTTATAAGATTTCACCTTACTCTGTATGTACCACATTATTCCGAAGATTATGAAGTAAGCAATCGCTTCGTATAGTTGTGCCGGATGTCTTGGCTGATTGTCCACCTGCTCGAAAATGAAACCGAACGAAAGTGAAGTAGGCATACCTATAATCTCGGAATTCATCAGATTGGCTATTCTGATAAAACCGGCTGCCAGTGGAGCTGCCATCGCTATTACATCAAGTATCTGCATATATGTTATTTTTGTTTTCTTGCAGAAAAGATATAAAGTGAACATAAGTCCTATGGTACCTCCGTGGCTCGCAAGACCGGCATATCCGGTGAACTTCCAACTTCCGTCAGGGAGGAATTTTATTGGGAGAACCATTTCCAGAAGATGGTCAGAGTAGTATGCAAAGTCGTAGAACAGACAGTGTCCCAAACGAGCTCCTATGAATATACCTAGAAATGAATAAACAAACAGTCTGTTATAATCATCTTCTGACCATTTTCTTTTGTTGAATATTTTGTGTACAACAATACTTGCAGAAACAATGGCGATAATCCAGAATACGCTGTACCATCTGAGACTGAATCCTCCAAGAGTGAATATTACCGGGTCAGGATTCCAGTTTATATACATTAGATTCATAATTGCAGTCTGTTATTTCGCATATTTCTTTATCAGGTCTTCTGCCACTGTATCGCCCAGTTCTTTTGCCTTATTCAGGTTTTCCAGTCCCTTTTTCTTGTCTTTACCTTTAACCTGACAGTAGCCGAGCATGCGGTAAGCGTCTGCATTTTTAGGCTCCAGCGAAACAGCTTTTTCTAATGCGGCGATAGCCTCGTCAGTCTGGTTAAGACGGATATGTACACTGCCTTTCTCTGTCCAATATCCGGCATTCGACGGCTCCAGTTCTACGGCTTTGTTGATGTCGTTTATTGCCTGCTGATACATGCGGCATTGCATTTCTGCCTGTTGGCGTATGACATAAAATTCGGCAGATACCTGTCCCAGCATTGCGTCATAGAATGAATTATAGTCCAATACGGCTTCGCGATACATCTTTGCATCCGATTTTATTCGGGCACGTTCAAAAAGGTATGGAGCGGCATCTTTTCCGTATGGCGTATTGTAGTATGCTACAGCACTGTCTATCAGGGCTATGATTCCTTTTTTGTCGGCATTTTCTACTAGTTCTCTAGCTTTAGCTGCTGAATAGAAAGTTGCGGCTGAGGCTAGGGGAGTCTTACATACATTTTCGTATGCAGTTGCCGCATTGCCATAGTCTTTCATTGCAAAGTATATGTCTCCCTGAACCTGATAATACAACCCTTCGCCGGAAACGGACAAAGCCTGGTTTATTTCGTCGAGCGCTCTTTTTAAAGTCCAGTCTGCTTTTTCCAATTTTTTGGCGTTGCTTGCGTTGTAATTGTATATCAGTTTAGCTATGCTGTAATGTGCTTCAGCTTTATTTTCTGCTACATCTACAGTCTTTTTCAGGTTTTCCTCAACATTACTTATTAAGTCTTCGGAATTTTTGTCCATATAGTAAGTGGCGCGCCTCAGATATCCTTCCATATTATTTGGATACATCTTTATAAAATCGTTCAATATGGAGAGATATTCTTCCGGTTCAAGCTGTGATGACATCATGTAAAGGAAAACCAATGCTTGTGATTCGTCTTCCGGAAGTCCTTTCTTTATCTTTATGGATTTCAGTGTCGTGTCGCTGCCGGACAATGCGTTTATTGACAATCCTTTGGCGTAGTTTATTCCAAGCGCATAACTTTTCTTGTCTTCTGAGTCTGAATTTCTTTGAATCATTCCTATCACTTCACCGTTCTCGTTCATTAACGGACAGCTGACGTCTTTGGCTCCGGTACTCATTGACAATGTATAGTAGAATGAATTGTTCCCTATAGAATCAGTTTTTTGTATTGTACCCGAAATGCCGTTTAATGAGTTTTGTGTGGAATATGGCATTACATACACCTTGTCGTTTTCTTTTCCAGGAGTTGCTGCGATAGGAAGAGATTCTTGCTTCTTTGCGGCTTCAGTTCTGAAACGTACAACATCATACATGTCGTTTGCTCCCAAAATAAGTGTCACCGGCAGTTCTTTGCCGTCTGATGTGACAACGACTGCTTTATGCGCACCTTTGAAAAGACTGTAGTCTGATACTCCGGTTCCATTGGAGTCTATATAAAAACCGTTTCCGGTATTTAATATCTTATTTTCGGCATTATATGTTATAACTGAAAACACAGCCTTTCTGGCTTTCTTAGCCCATTTTGGTAGTTCTTGTGCCCATAAGCCGCTTATGCTCATGGCACATATGGTAATAAGTATTGTTTTTTTCATGATATCGTACTTGTATTATTATTCTTCTTCAGTAGAGAAACCGCGTTGCTTTATGGCTTCGTATATAAGGATTCCTGCAGCAACCGAAACGTTCAGTGATTCTATTGTACCGAATAGCGGTATTTTTATCCATTCGTCGCAAAGGGCTAGATGTTCGTAAGGAACACCGGTATCTTCTGCTCCCATTATTATACATGTAGGTTTGCTGTAATCACCTTTGGTATAGTCATAATCGCCTTTTTCTGTAGCTGCAACTATGCTGAAACCGCTGTCCTTCAAAAACTTTATGGTGTTGGTGATATTGCTTTCACGGCATACCGGAATGGTGTGCAATGCTCCGGCAGAAGTCTTGATTGCATCCGCATTTACACTGACACTGTTTTTTGACGGTATTATGATGGCATCTACTCCGGCACATTCGCATGTACGGGCTATCGCGCCGAAATTGCGGACGTCAGTCAGTCCGTCAAGCAATATTATCAATGGGTTTTTACCTTGCTCGAACAGGAATGGAACTATGTCTTCTGTCTTTTGGTATGTGATTGGTGATATGAATGCCACAACTCCCTGATGGTTCTTGCGGGTAATCTTGTTAATCCTTTCTACAGGTACTCTCTGTACAGGAACCTGAGTGTCCTTCAATGCTGCAAAAAGTTCTTTTGACAGTTCACTCTGTATATCTTTCTTTACAAGGACTTTGTCTATTTCTTTTCCTGCCTGTATGGCTTCTATAACGGCTCTGACACCGAATATCATTTCATTTTTTTCAATCATATCTGTTTTGTCTAATTTTTGTTTAATAATGGAATTAAAGTCCCAATAAAGACTTGGCATTGTTTCTTGCTGCTTCCGTCATTGTAGAACCGCTCAGCATATTAGCTATTTCGTCTATACGTTGTTCATCAGAAAGACGTATGATGTGGCTGTTTGTTCCTGTTTCGTTGTCCTCCTTGTACACCTTGTAGTGGGCATAGCCTCTGGCCGCTATTTGCGGCAGGTGTGTGATGCTCAGAACCTGTCTGTTCTGTCGTCCCATATCCTGCATGATCATGGCCATTTTCTCGGCAATGGAACCTGATACTCCTGTATCTATTTCGTCGAATATTATAGTCGGGAGTTTCACGGCACCGGCTATCATGGCTTTTTGCGAAAGCATTCTGGCTATTTCACCACCGGAAGCTATCGATGCTACGTTCTGCAATGTGCCGTTCTTGTTGGCAGAGAAAAGAAAGTTTACAGCATCCATTCCATTTGTGTCCGGTTCCTTCTTATGGCAAATCTCTACAGCGAATTTTACGTTTGGCATTCCAAGTGGAATCAACAGTGACTCCATCTGCGATTGAATCTTGACTGCGCTTTCCTTACGCATGGCTGTAAGTGTTTCAGCTTTTCGTATTACGCTGTCGTACAACCTCTTCTTCTTGTTTTCCAGTTCCGATATGCGTTCGTCGGATGAAGTTATCATGTCGAGCTGCTGTTTGTAGTTTTCGGCTATTTCTATAAGTTCCGTGTCAGTCTTTACATGGTGTTTCTGCATCATGGAATATATCATGTTTAACCTGGAATTGACGAACTCAAGTCTTGAAGGATTAAACTCTACTGACTCTTGCGCGTCGTCCATATCATGGGATATGTCTTTTATCTCAATATAGCAACTTTCAAGTCTTTCCTTCCACTCGTTGGCTTTTGCAAAAACCTTGCAAACTGTCTGCAAGGTATTTATACTGTCCTTGATAAGTGTCAGACATCCACCTTCATCACCGCCTATGTTCTGTGCCGAGCGGTAAAGTCCGCCCTTTATGTCTTCGGCGTGAGTAAGTGTCTCTGCTTCCTGTTCAAGTTCGGCCACTTCGCCTTCTTTCAGCTCTGCTTCATCCAGTTGCTGAAGTTGGAACCTTATATAGTCTTCCTCTTTTCTTGTTTCTTCCGCTTTGGCTATACAGTCATCCAGTTCCTTGCATATTTTTCTGTACTCGCTGTATTCGTTCTGGTAGTCTGTCAGCTCCCTTGTATCTTGTGCAAGTATATCCAGTATATTGAGCTGAAATCCTTCCTTGTTGATAAGCAGGTTCTGGTGCTGGCTGTGTACGTCAATCAACTTCTCTCCGAGAATTTTCATTTGTGCCAATGATGCCGGAGTATCATTTATGAATGCCCTGCTTTTCCCGTTGATGTTGACTTCTCTGCGAAGAATACATTCTTCGCTGTCGTATTCAATGTCGTTAGCCTTAAAAAACTCTTCCATGCCATACGAAGCTATGTTGAATTTTGCTTCAACTATGCATTTGTTAGCTCCGTTGCGTATTGCTTTTACGTCGGCTCTTTGTCCTAGAAGTAATCCTATTGCACCTAGTATGATGGATTTTCCTGCTCCTGTTTCTCCTTTTATGACAGAGCAACCAGGCTCGAACGCTATATCTAGTTTGTCAATCAGTGCGTAGTTCTGGATGAATATAGACTGTAGCATATATTATAATATTTCTGCCAAATGGTTTATGATGTCTGCGGCTACCTCTTTTTTGTCTTTGAGAGGAAATTCAGTTACACTGTTCTTGTCGATTATGGTTATTTTGTTTGTGTCATGCCTGAAACCTGCGCCCTTATCATTTAATGAGTTCAAGACTATGAAATCAAGGTTTTTTCTTTCCAGTTTGTCTTTGGCATGTTCTACCTCATCGTTGGTTTCCAGCGCAAATCCAATCATTATCTGGTTTTCCTTTTTCAACTTACCCAGTGCAGCCGCAATATCGTGCGTAGGTTTTAGTCTTAAAACCAAATCCTCCTTTTCACGTTTAATTTTCTGTTCAGACTGACTTTCTGGAGTAAAGTCAGCTACTGCAGCGCATAATATTGCCGCGTCGCTTCCTGTAAACTCCCTTACGGCAGCCTGATACATTTCTTCTGCACTCTCAACACTTATTTTCCTTATATTAGGATGTTTCTCGGTGATACTTACCGGACCGCTTACAAGAATTACTTCAGCTCCTCTTTCTGCACAGCATTCTGCCAGTGCATATCCCATTTTGCCGGATGAATAGTTGCCTATAAATCTGACAGGGTCTATCTTCTCGTATGTTGGACCTGCCGTAATCATTATTTTCTTTCCTTTAAGATCCATTCCTTCCGTAAAGAAGTTTTCCAGTACCTCTACTATCTTTTCTGGCTCTTCCATTCTTCCTTTGCCTACAAGGTGACTCGCAAGTTCACCTTCTGCCGGTTCGATGATGACATTGCCATACGATTTTAGAGTGTCAAGATTTTTTTGTGTTGACGGATGTGCATACATGTCAAGGTCCATTGCAGGAGCTACAAAAACAGGAGCTTTCATCGACAGGTATGTTGTAATAAGCATATTGTCGGCTATTCCGTTTGCCATTTTTCCTATTGTAGAAGCTGTGGCGGGAGCAATAATCATTGCGTCTGCCCATAGCCCAAGGTCAACGTGACTATGCCATGTACCATCGCGTCTAGCAAAAAACTCGCTGATTACAGGTTTGCTGGTTATGGTTGAAAGTGTGAGCGGCGTGATGAACTCCTTGCCTGCAGGAGTGATGACAATCTGTACTTCAGCCCCTTTTTTTATCAAAGCTCTGGCCAGCACTGCAGCTTTGTAGGCTGCAATGCTTCCAGTAATGCCCAATACTATTTTTTTACCTTTTATCATAAATACATATCAAGGAGTTATTATTTTAACATTCCGGTTTCCCTCAGTCTGATTTTTGTCAGTACGTTTTTGGTATTGAGGGCAAAGTCACCGTTCATAATCCATCCGTAGTAACCTATGTCTTTTTTCAAGACCTCTGCAACAGGCATACCCTTGTATTTACCGAAGTTGAATACTTCAACATTATTGTCGTTGTAAACTATTCTTCCGGCAAAATCCACGTTCTTTGAATAGCTTGAATATTCAGACAAGAAGTTGATGTCGTTTTCAAGAGTGTCCTGATACATATCCAACTGTGCTTTAAGAACTTCGTAAGTCGCTCTTGTATCAGCCTCGGCTGTATGTGCATCTTCAAGATTTTTTCCACAATAGAATTTGTATGCGGCCGACAGTGTACGCTGTTCCATCTTGTGATAGATTACCTGAACGTCTATGAATTTCCTTTTTGTCAGGTCGAGGTCTATTCCTGCTCTTAGAAATTCTTCCACTAGCACCGGAACGTCAAATCTGTTAGAATTGAATCCTGCTATATC
>ERZ780076.931-NODE-931-length-10830-cov-3.071276_pt1 | contig 10830 bp, 9 predicted proteins | sample MGYA00511022_ERZ780076 | MGnify/ENA primary metagenome ERZ780076 (study PRJEB29588, sample SAMEA2148733) | human gut metagenome | biome: human gut; feature: human-associated habitat; material: faeces | place: Denmark | collected 2008/2010 ... | reverse complement strand
TAAGTTCTTCAAGCTTCGAATTAACATATTTTGCATTGTATGTTCCAACAGTAAATGTATCTTCATCATGTGCTGCATAAAGCTGTGTTGTGTAGTCCTCTATAAATTCTCCAGTTACCTTAATATTATTCTTTCCATTGAACAGATATGGTATAACATATTCATCAGAAGAGCCGTTTCCATTCTTAGATGCATCCGACTTATATCCATCGCCAACAATAACATCATTAATATATAACGTAAGTCCCTTTGGAACCTTTATTGTAACATCCTTTACTACAAGATTCTCAGCGCTGACTTTATACTTCTTAAAGAAAAGCATATAGTGCTTATTGGCTACTGTAAGATACACATCATTATACTGCATTCCCGAATCTGTTATATATCCGACCTTAACAGCCTTGTTACCAGGCATCTTGCTATATGTTGAGACAATGTCGTCTGCTGCCATCTTTTCAACTTTCTCACCTGTCGCATCTGCATGAACATTAATAAATGCTTCTTTAGTCAGGAACTCCCCATCAGGCAGATTAATAAGACTATATGCATCATTCCATTCGCACTCTGCAACCGCCTTAACATACTGCTTGGCAGTTTTCTTATAATCTGTCACATTCTTTCCCACACATACAAATATAATTATGGCAGCTATCACAGCAACTCCCGCAGCTACAATTGCAATTATACCCTTAGGGAATCTGGCAGGCTTATTATTGGCAGGCTGCTGACCAGAATTCTGACCTGTAAACTGTGTAGGCTGTACAGGCTGTTGACCAAAAGCCTGCTGTGGCTGAACTGGAACACTTTGCTGTACTGGTGTTACTTCCGGCTCTGCTGTCACACTCTCCTGTACCGGTGTTTCCTCCGGCTCTGCTGGCACATTCTCCTGTACCGGTGTTACCTCTGGCTCTTCTTCCACACTTTCCTGCACCGGTGTCTCCTGAGGCACATCTATCACTAGGCGTGTTCCACAGTTTCCACAGAATAGTGCATCGTCCTCGTTCTTTGTTCCGCAATTTGGACAAAACATAATTTTTCCTCCCTCATATGATTAATATAGTAAATCATATATCATCATACCATGAATATATGATTTGCTCAACCAAATAATCTGTTCTGATGTCACTTGTTTTGTTAATATTTACTACTGTTTCTGTTTCTCTATTTTTTCTGCGAGATCATTAAGATATTCCCATCGCTCCATCTTTTCTTCAAGCTGCCTTTCCACATCTTCCTTTTCCTTAGTAAGTTCTGCAAGCTTAGAATAAGAAGTTGCATTCTTTGCAATCTCGTCATCAAGTTCTGAAACCCTATTTTCAAGCTCCTCTATATCATCATCTATAGTCTCATATTCCTTCTGTTCCATATATGTGAACTTAATCTTATCCTCATGGCTGTTATATGCTTTCTTCACCTGACCTGCTGCCTTTGATTTGGGCACATCAGATGTTCCATTTGATTCCACATTATATATAGAAGAAACACATTTATCCCTGTAGTCCGTATAACCGCCTTCGTACTGTGTAAGGTGGCCTCCTGCCTCAAATGCAAATATCCTGTCAACAACTCTGTCAAGGAAATATCTGTCATGTGAAACAGTGATTACAATACCCGCAAATCCATCAAGATACTCCTCAAGTATCTCAAGAGTTTCAATGTCAAGGTCGTTGGTAGGCTCATCGAGAATAAGTACATTTGGTGCACTCATAAGAACACTTAACAGATAAAGTCTCCTCTTCTCACCACCTGACAGCTTGCTTATAGGCGTCCACTGCTGCTTCGGTGTAAAAAGAAACTTCTCACACATCTGTGACGCTGTTGCCTTTCCATCTGCCGTCGTAACATATTCACCTATGCTTCTTACAAACTCTAGCACAGTAAGGCTGTCGTCAAGTGGTTCGTTCTCCTGCATGAAATATCCGATTCTTACAGTCTCTCCAACCTCAACACTGCCACTGTCCGGTTCAAGCTGGCCTGATATAATCTTCATAAGCGTAGACTTGCCGCATCCGTTATCACCGACAATACCTATTCTGTCATCTCTTAGAAAAATGTAGGTGAAATCGTCAATTATTGTCCTCTCTCCAAAGCTTTTGCAAATGTTGTGGAGTTCAACAGTCTTTCTTCCAAGCCTGCTGCTGACTGAATTCATATCCATCAGCTGCTTGTCAAATCTTGCTCTCGCCTGCTTTGAAGCCTCCTTCATATCCTCGAATCTGTCAATTCGTGCCTGCTGCTTGGTAGAACGAGCCTGGCATCCTCTTCTTATCCACGCGAGTTCCTTCCTTAATATATTCTGTCTCTTAGCCTCAGTTGCCCTCTCCATCTCCTCACGCTGGGTCTTCAGTTCAAGAAAGCCTGAATAATTCGTATCGTAGCTATAAAGGGAAGCTTTATCAAGCTCTACAATCCTGTTAGTTACATTATCAAGGAAATACCTGTCATGAGTAACCATGATAAGTTCTCCCTTGAAATTCTTAATAAACTGTTCCAGCCAGAGTACCATGTCATTATCAAGATGGTTCGTAGGTTCATCAAGAATAAGAAGTCTTGCCGGCTCAACTAAAGTTCTCGCAAGTGCCGCTCTCTTTTTCTGACCACCTGATAAAATATTCATCATTGCGCCATGATTTGTTATTCCAAGCTTGTTAAGAATCTCTTTTGCTTTTGGCTGGCTGTCCGCATGCTTTCCACGCATAACATATTCCAGTACATTTTCATTCTCATAATACAGAGGTGTCTGTGCAAGATACGCAAGCTCAATCCCCCTGCCCTTGACAACCTGTCCCTCATCTGGTTCTTCAACACCTGCAATAATCTTTAAAAGTGTAGACTTACCAGTTCCATTCACACCTATAAGTCCAATCTTATCGCCACTGTTAATTCCCAGACTTATATTATTAAAAAGTTCCTTTTCTCCGTAGGTCTTGCTGACCTTTTCTACATTTAATATATTCACTATTATCTCCGTTATATAAATTATTTGTCATCGCCTGAAAGATTATAGAAATTCTTAAGCTTCTGTGCAAGCTCCGGATCTTTCTTCTTCAGATGTTCATAATGCTTCCTCTTCTGCTCCATCATATGCTCATATGCATACGGATTGTGAAGCTTTAATCTGTCAAGCATTTCCTTTCTGTGTTCTTTAAGCATCTGGATTGCGTCAGGATTAATCTGTGTCAGCTTCTTCTCGACAACCACACGGCGTTCATCAATTCTTTTCTCAATATCATCAATATCAAGATTAGGATATTTTTTATCGTCAAACAAATGCATTTCAAGCCGCTCAAGCAGGTCATTCTCATCAAAGAGTCCGATTCTTCCCCATGCAGCATGCTTTTCAGCATCAACAATAACATTCTTCTCATCTTTCTTGACACTGCCAATCTCATCAGCCATCTCTGCTGCCATCTTCTCAAGCCATTCGTCTGCATCTGCACCAAAAGCCCACTCAATTTCTGCAAGTCTTTCGTTGTCCTCATGTACCTCGCCAGAAACAGCCTGCTCTTCTTCCCCCTCCTCGACAGGATAAGGTCTGTCCAGCCCTGCATCTCTTAGAGCAAGCGGAATCGTTCTTCTAACAACTCCTTTTTCAACTAGCTCACCTGCACCAAGCTCTCTTAGCTGGTCATTAAGTGTGTGTTCATGCTCTGTAATATAGAATCTGATTCCTTTCTTTTCAAGTGCCTTATATAAAGACATAAGCCTGTCAACTGCCGTCACATCAATAGAACCCACACCTCCGGCGTCTACAATTACCCATTTAGTATTATCATCAAGATTCTTTTCTATATCATCAACAAATGTATTAATATTTGCAAAGAAAAGCGCACCGTTAAATCTGTATATAACCGCACCTTTTATCTTCTTTACATTACGGTATCTATTAAGACTGTAGAACCCTTCCTGTCCCGTTATAACTCCGAGAAATGCTCTTGGTGGTTCAACCGCTTTGACAATAACAGCTATGAATGAAAGAATAACACCGATTACAACTCCGTATATCGTTCCGAATAACAGAACGCCTAAAAATGCTCCTACAAATATTGCAAACTCCGTATGGTCTGTTTTCCATAATTTAACTGCAAGCCCGAATTCAGTAATTCCTATCAGTGCTGCAACAACAATTCCTGTAAGTATTGGTACAGGAAGATACTCAAGCACCGGTGTTCCAAAAAGCACTATAAGAAGCATTGTCAGAGAAGCTGTTATTGACATAACCTGTGATTTACAACCAAACTGGTCTGCAATTCCTGTTCTTGACACACTTCCATTCAAAGGGCATCCGCCAATTACAGCAGAAGCCGCATTTGCAGCAGCATAAGACAGAATTTCTCTGTTATTGCTTACTTTATAGCCATATTTGTTGGCATAATTATTAGTTGCAAGCAATGTCTGCGCCATGACAACACCTGCCACTGAAAGTCCAAGAAGTATTATATCTGACGGATCCTTAAACACAACTGACATATCAGGAAGTGAGAATCCCGGCAGCCCCTTATCAACATGTGGAAGAAGCTTAACACCGAATCTGTCAATATGAAAAATTGCAGTTGCAAGTGCACCAAGTACCATAAGAAGTACTGACATCGGAAACTTTGGAATGAACTTCTTCGCAACAAGAATAATCACAACTGTTCCAATTCCAAGCACTGCCGAGAGCAGATTAAATGAATCAAACTCGCCAGCTATATGCATAACAAGCTGTATCGCTTCGCCAGTCCCAGCATTGCCACCAAAAAGCTTTGCTGCCTGCATAAGAATTATTGTAACTCCAATACCGCTTATAAATCCACCCATTACAGGTGTCGATATATAATTGACAATACGCCCTGCTTTGATAAAGAAGAAAAGCAGCAGCCACAATGCTGCAACCAAAGTTATCGCCGGAACTACTGCCTTTGCCTCCTCAGATCCTGACACTATTCCAAGCGTTGCAAGTGTTCCACCGACAAGTGCCGCCGGAGTTGCATCCACTCCGAACACAAACTGTGGCGAAGATGTCACAAGTCCATATATAAGCACTGGCAGAATAGAGCAGTACAGACCATACACCGCTGGCAGTCCCGCAATCTGTGCATATCCCATTGATATAGGAATTGACACAAGAGCAACAATTATTCCTGATACAATATCTTTCCGTATATTCTTTAAACCAACATTTTTCAATATGCAACGCCCCTTAATCAGATTTCGATAGAAATATATTAACATAAAACATGCCTGTTCAAAACATTTTTGCACGATTGCAGTTATTAATATTTTCGTATATAATTATTTAATAACAAATGCGGTACCAAACTGCAACACATTTTTATATAGAAAAGGATACTTAATTATGTTTATAGCTGACAACTGGAAAGATTATGAAGTAATAGATACCTCTAAAGGTGAAAAGCTTGAGCGCTGGGGCAAGTACATTCTTGTACGTCCGGACCCACAGGTAATATGGGACACTCCTAAGAAAGAGCGTGGCTGGAAGAATATGAACGGTCATTACCACAGAAGTTCTAAGGGCGGCGGAGAATGGGAGTTCTTTGACCTTCCACAGCAGTGGCAGATTCACTACAACAGTCCTTCATTTGAACAGGAGCTGACATTCAACTTAAAGCCATTCAGCTTCAAGCACACAGGAATATTCCCTGAGCAGGCTGCTAACTGGGACTGGTTTGGAAAGATAATCTCTGATGCCAGGAAAAAGCGTGGCAGCGAACCTGTAAAGGTTCTTAACCTGTTTGCTTATACTGGTGGAGCAACACTTGCATGTGCAGCCGCAGGTGCTAATGTTACGCATGTAGATGCTTCTAAGGGTATAGTCACATGGGCTAAAGAAAATGCACAGTCTTCAGGACTTATTGACAAGCCTATCCGCTGGATAGTTGATGACTGTGTAAAGTTTGTAGAAAGAGAGATAAGAAGAGGCAACCATTACGACGCAATCATCATGGATCCACCTTCATATGGACGTGGTCCTAAAGGAGAAATCTGGAAAATAGAAGAAGCCATACACCCGCTTGTTAAGCTTTGTGCACAGCTTCTTTCTGATGAACCATTATTTTTCCTTATTAATTCATACACTACAGGTCTTCAGCCAGCCGTTCTTACTTATATGTTAAGCACAGAACTTAAGAGCTTTGGCGGACACTGTGATTCACAGGAAGTAGGTCTTCCTGTTTCAAGTAACGGACTTGTTCTTCCATGTGGAGCTTCTGGCCGCTGGATGAAATAATTAATACACAACACCATCGAGTGACGGCGATTCTTCGCCGTCATTCACAATTCTGATAACAAGATGATTAGGCAGACATGTGATTGGCATTAAAGGCTCAGATATATAGCCCATGTTCACACACAGCTTATCCGGACAGCTTGCATCAGCAATCTTAATCTTTCCATTCTCGACAAGAATATCATTATACTCTCCATCCCCGTATTCAATCCTGAACGTGTACGGATTCTTAACATCATCTAACGAAACAGTTCTTAACAATTCGTTATCTCTGTATATATAAGCAGTCTTTCTACCGTCATTCTTTCCTGATTTCATATATATAATAGAAGCCACACTTGCCCCGACAAGCAGGACAATCACAGCTACCACTGCAACAACTCTTTTTTTCACAATCTCCTCCATCTGCTACATAGTATATTTTTTAGGAATATATTTGTCTGCAAAGAAGCACACAAGGCCCGTAAACAGACCTGTTATAACACCGCTTATCACAAGGAACGGCATGTACGCAAATATACCTGACAATCTGAGTATGAAAAATGCAGCAAGAATCTGACCTGCATTGTGCGACACCGCGCCAAGTATACCTGTAAGGAATATATACTGTCCCCTAAGCAATTTATTAACAGCTGCCATCACAATAAGACATAAAAATCCACCACTTACACTATATATAAATGATACTGCCTGCCCTGTAAATATTGTAGCCAGTATAATTCTCATAGCCAGCACAATAGCTGCATCACTGAATTTATACCTTTTTAATACAAAAAGTGTGACTATATTGGCAAGTCCTAATTTAACTCCTGGTATTGGAACAAGCGTAGGTATCGCTGATTCCACAACAAATATTGTCAGCGCTATTGTTGTAAGTAATGCCAGCGTTGTAAGTCTCTTAACATCAAAAGTTTTCTTCATGTCTGCCTCCGCATAAATATTACCTATGCATTTTAACAGACATTTCATATTAAGACAATAATTCGTTAAATTAATTCAAATTCGTGCAAAATCAGTTTGACAGTTCTCAAAAATATAGTATAATCATTTGGCTTTATAAATATACGAAAGTGAGGAAATCCTATGGTAAAAGACATGACAAATGGTTCGCCTTCCAAGCATATTCTTGGATTTGCAGTTCCAATGCTGTTCGGAATGCTGTTTCAGCAGTTCTACAACCTTGTTGACACAATAATCGTTGGTAAAACTCTCGGTGTTGAAGCTCTTGCCGGAGTTGGAGCAACAGGTTCTATCAACTTCATGATAATCGGTTTCTGTATGGGAGTCTGTAACGGATTCGTGATTCCGGTTGCCCAATGCTTTGGTGCAAAGAAGCCTTCGGACCTTAGAAAATATGTATTTAACGGATATATCTGCAGTGTTGTGTTTTCCATAGTGCTTACACTTGCATCCGTAATATTCTGCCGCAGGATACTTATCGTTATGAATACACCTGCAGATATTATTGACCATGCCTACAATTACATAGTTGTTATATTCATCGGAATCCCAACTGTGTTCCTGTACAACATGGTATCCGGCGTTATCCGTTCGCTTGGTGACAGCAAGACACCTGTAGTTTTCCTTGTGCTTTCTTCAATAATAAATGTTGTACTTGATTTCTTTCTTATTCTTGTATGTAAGATGGGTGTTGCCGGAGCTGGATGGGCAACTGTAACATCACAGTTAATTTCAGGACTTACCTGCCTTATATATATGTATAAGAAATATGACATCTTAAAAGGTGACAAATCAGAAAGAGTACTTGATAGAAGATTCATCACCAACCTGTGTATGAATGGTGTTCCTATGGGACTCCAGTATTCAATAACAGCCATCGGAAGTACAATCCTTCAGGCTGCTGTTAATACACTTGGTTCAACATATGTAGCTGCAATGACTGCCGGTTCTAAGATGTTTAACTTCACATGCTGTCCATTTGATGCACTCGGCTCAACTATGGCAACCTATGCCGGACAGAATGTAGGTGCTGCCAAGATTAAAAGACTCGGTCAGGGTGTCCGTTCTGCAATGATAATCGGTTCAGTATACAGTGTTCTTTCACTTGTTGCACTGTATTTTACTACAGATTATATTGCATTATTATTCGTTAATGCATCAGAAACAACAATTATTGCTCTTACAAGACAGTTCATTCTTGCATCTGCATGCTTCTACATTCCGCTTACAGGTGTTAACGTAGTCCGATTCTGCATACAGGGTATGGGCTTCTCAGTATTTGCAATATCAGCTGGTATCTTAGAGATGATTGGCCGTGCATTTGCAGCCATCATACTTATTCCAAATATTGGATTCATGGGGGCATGCCTCGCCTCACCAATCGCATGGATTGCTGCTGACGCATTTTTGTTCCCTGCATTCATACATTGTGCCAAGAAGCTTAATGCAAGGCATAATATTAAATCAAACTAATAACATGACTAAAGGGAGGACAATATTGCCCTCCCTTATTTATTCTATAATATAGACAGCCTGGCTGTGCATCGCTTCATATCTTGATTGAAATTTCTCAAGATTCCTTGTTACATTACCTTCCATAGGATCCATTATATAAACAATATTCTTGTTAAGATCATATCCTGTAATTACAACACAATGTTCTGGAGACATCCATGTGTATTCTTTCCCATTAAAAACAAATGTCTTAGATTCATATGGCTGTCTCATATCTATTGTATTCCATATTACTATCGGGTCACCCTGGGCAACCATACCAAGAATCTCTTTAAAATCTGTTCCGCTTATATTCTTTGCAACTGCTGACATATTATTAACTTTGAAATATTTATTAGCTGCATTAACAATTGGCTGTGACATGCATCCATAACTTGTGTTATCCCTTGGATTACCAAGAAACATTTCGTAGAAGCTGCCATTGCCTTTCTTAAGATATTCATCTGCCATAGTTGTTTTATCAACATTACACCAGCCATAATAATTTAGTACGGAGGTTAACGATGTAATCTCGCATCCTGTTGGCAGCTCTGGATTCTGATTAAGCGATTCATAGCATTCTATTCTGTATACATCTGGTAAATCATTTACAGTCTCTTCACTTACAGAAAGCTGTTCCTCCGTCACATTACCATCGCTCTTAATCGCTGTATATTCTGCACCAACTGCTACACCTTTGCTGACATTCATATTATTCATCTTTACTGTTAATACAATTGTAACCGTACATGCCAGTATAGTCATCATTACAAGGAATATTTGCCTCTTCTTTTGTATTTTCTCCTGGCATCTCTCCTACTCATCCCAATCACCATCCTAACCTTCCGTTGTAAGTCAAAGTCTCATTTATTAACTTCTATACTTATATACGAAACCAAGCATGATTTGGTCTGAATAAATCGTAAAAATTGTGTTTTATAATATTATATAAGCTTTACTACCTGACAATTATCAGTCATTCCATCCCAGAATTTATCCAGTGGTGTTCCTCTGAATTTTGCTATAATACTGCAGTTCATTGCACCATGACCAACAATCAGTATATCTTTACCACTATTAACCTGTGGCATAACCACATTATCTATAAACTCTCCTGTTCTTGCAAAAAGCTCCTCAAAGCTTTCCCCACCTTCAACTGTAACATACTTATCAGGCTTCTTAAAAAGAGTATTAATCGGACAGTCATCTATAGCAAATGAATTTTCTATTCCTTCATATACTCCAAATCCCATCTCAACAAGTCTGTCATCTGTATACACAGGAACATTTCTTCCCTTCAAGAAAATCTCCGCCGTTTCTTTTGCTCTGGCAAGTGGCGATGAATAGCATATGTCAAAATGTATATCCGCATACTTTTTCCCAGCTTCTGCCGCCATCATTTTGCCCTCATCATTAAGAGGTATATCTGTTCTTCCCTGCAATTTATGACGCACATTCCAGTCCGTCCTGCCATGACGCATTATGTATAGCATGTTATACTCCTCTTTTTATCATATTCTAGTTTTATTTTAAATTCTACTTTCATGCCATTACCATACAACAAAATTCCCGGCATGTAAACCGGGAATTCTGAGTGAAAATCTTAATTTTGTGTGAACAATTTTGCTTTTACTGCTTTTTGAAGTTTGTGTAGCCTTTCTGCTGATATGGATGTTCTGCCCAAAGTTTGTCAGCAGTTCCTTTCCACTCCTTTGCATACTCGAGACATTTTCCGCAAAGATGCTCTACCGGCTCTGCCTCTTCCACATCTGTTGAATGTGCCCCGGTCTCATGTACCATTCTCTGGAGAATTTCCGGATTCTCGAGCATTGGACATGGGCGAAGCATATTGTCATTAAATGGCTGATTGTCTCTGTATGCCATAAACAATGGCTGCTTTGAGCACTCTAACAGAGATTTTTCTCTGATGTTCGCACCTGAGTAATGGATAAATACACAAGGCTCCACATCACCCTTCGGGTTAATATGACAGTAGTTACGTCCTCCGGCAATACATCCTCCAACGAACTCGCCATCATTCTGGAAGTCCATAACGAAAATTTCTTTTCCACCTTCCATAGCACGAACTTCACGGATTCTGTGATAAATATATTCTCTCTGTTTCTTTGTAGGCATCAGTTCCGGCG